>Ga0255344_1002264_pt1 | contig 23766 bp, 19 predicted proteins | sample wastewater_treat_5_FD_192414 | JGI IMG/M metagenome (GOLD analysis project Ga0255344, IMG submission 192414) | Wastewater microbial communities from Lulu Island WWTP, Vancouver, Canada - plant18 | ecosystem: Engineered > WWTP > Wastewater > Unclassified | place: Canada: Vancouver, British... | reverse complement strand
TCTCAAAATAGATTTCACTATCTACATTTTCAAGTGCTTTGCGAATCATCTTTTCTGCAATTTCCTTTTGTCGCAAATGTTCTGCAATTTTCACCTTTCCCCAACTTTTTTGGTTCAATTTCCCTCTAACAAATTGTTCTACGAAGCGTTCTTCATTCAGAAAATCTTCCTTTTTCAGATTCTCAATAATCTCGTTTATCACATTATCAGGCAGTTGGAGAGTCCATAATTTCTTTTTAACATCAAACGGGGCACGCTCTTGATAGGCGCAAAACTTTCGCATTTTATTAAGCAACTCTTTTGTTTCCATTCTCTGTTTGCAAAGTGCAAAGTTACACGTTTTTTTTATTTTGCTTTATTATTGTTCGACAAAATTAACCGGTTTTGGAAAGTTAACGTCTCAACTTTCCGCTTGGGTTGCGTGAGGCGCTTAGGTGGAAAGCCCGCAAGGGCGGAAGCCGCTGGGGACGCGGCGGCAAAAAAGCGACTTTAGAAGCTCTTTTTGCCGCTTTGCGACCCCACGGCTTGTGCCCGCGGACTTGTAACCGGGCGCCGACCCCGAGCGCAGCGAGGGGGCACGCCCTAATAAAAATTAAAAAACATAGTAAAATCATTTTCCCTTTTAACTATTTTAAAAATTATAAAATTGTTGTTTTCCTACGGAAAAAAGATGTAACTTTGCCAAAGTAATAAAAAAAAATTAAGATATGGAAATTTTATCGAATAGAGTCTTAACAATGGCTGAATCAGAGACTTTAGCTATGACAAGAATTGCGCGTGAGTTACGCGATGCGGGTAAAGATGTAATAAGTTTAAGTATCGGCGAGCCCGATTTTAATACGCCGGAAATAATCAAAGAGTTTGCTAAACAAGCAATTGATGAAAATTGGACGCACTATCCGCCCGTGCCGGGATACCCTGAACTTCGTAAAATGATTAGTCATAAATTTAAACGAGATAATAATTTAGAGTATAAACCTGAACAAATTATTGTTTCTACCGGGGCTAAACAATCAATCTATCAGACTGTTATGTCTTTGGTTAATCCGGGAGATGAGGTGATAATTCCTACTCCTTTTTGGGTTTCTTATAAGGAAATTGTGAAAGTTGCTGACGGTAAAATCGTATATATCCCCACAAAAATTGAAAATGATTTTAAGGTTTCTCCTCAAGAGTTGAAAGCGGCTATTACTCCGAAGACAAAATTAATTATGTTTAGCAGTCCTTCTAACCCTACAGGAATGCTTTATACGAAGGAAGAGCTTAAAGCGATTGCGGAGGTGGTGAAAGATTATCCTCACGTGATAATTATGGCTGATGAGATTTATGAGCATATAAATTTTGAGGGAAAACACGAAAGTATTGCTCAATTTGATTTTATTAAGGAGCAGGTGGTAACGGTAAACGGTGTTGCTAAAGGTTTTGCAATGACCGGCTGGCGTGTCGGCTTTATTGGTGCGCCGCTTTATATAGCTCAGGCTTGCAATAAATTGCAAGGACAAGTTACGTCCGCAACTTGCTCTATCGCACAGCGTGCCGTACTTAAAGCTATGGAATTAGACCCCGAAACTTCTCAAGATATTATTAATATGAGAGAAACGTTTCGCAAAAGACGAGACATGATGTATGAACTGCTTAAAGAAATTCTGGGCTTTAAAGTTACTTTGCCGCAAGGAGCTTTCTATTTCTTCCCCGACATTTCCAATCTTTATGGAAAACATGTCCCGAAAGATACGGTTTATGCTAAAACTTATCAAAAGACCGTTATCGAAAACTCGACCGATATGTGTATGTACTTGCTTTATGATGCGAACGTTGCGCTCGTGCAAGGAATTGCCTTCGGAGACGATAACTGTATCCGTTTGTCCTACGCAACATCTGACGATAAACTAAAAGAAGCTGCCAGACGCATAAAAGCCGCTATTTTAGCACTATCTTAATTCCAGTTCCAACAAAGTAGCAAAATATCTTTCCAAGGTAATTGAAAACGCTCCGCTAACTCCTTATTGGTGAGGATTCCTTGATAGAAATATACGCTTTGCAGAATGGCGAGATTGGTTTGTACGGCATATCTGAATGGGTTGAATATTAATGAGGTTAGAAAAGGAGTTATAAAATCGGAAAATAAAGCCTGCTTTGTTGCCGCATTTAACGTGCTATCTTCTAATGATTTGACGATACTTTTCCCGTTTTTTCCAATAGCTAAATTATAGGATAGAGCATTGATTTTTTTTTCAAATAGAGATTGAATATCGGGTAAAATGAAATCATTGAAATTTTCATAGGAAACAATCGTTTGCTCCTTTTTCAAAAGCAAAAGCTCGAAAGAGTTGAACTGTGATGACTTGAAAAGAATGGAAGAGCTACTAACGATAATCAATGGGTCATCATAAAGTTCCGCCCCGACATCGGCGTAAGCCATATCTTTAATATTTCGGTTCTCCCCTACTCCACGTTGTACGAGCACTTTTATGTGATTATCAACCAACTTTTTCACTATATCGGGAGTAATGATTAAATCGGAAGAGGACGATCCCGAGGATTTTAATATCCCCAGCACTCTAAAATGTGATTTAGACGCCAAATCCAAACCCTCTTCTTCAGGATTTAATTCAAAGAAAGAATCACTCATTTTCATTCTATTTTCATCTCTTTAATAGCAAAAATACGGTAAAAATTGTCATCTACCTCAATAGAAATGTGTAAATGGTCGCTCGTTAAGAACTCTTCTATTTTCTCCGACCATTCGATAAAACAGTAATTTCCGCTAAATAAATAATCACTAAACCCTATATCAAAAACCTCAACTTTATCATTTATTCTATAAAAATCGAAATGATAGATAGGTTCGTCATTCTCTGACCAATATTCGTTAATTATAGCAAAAGAGGGGCTTGAGGTCAAATTCTTCACGCCAAGTTGTCGGCACAATTCTTTAATAAAAGTCGTTTTGCCCGTGCCCATATCTCCATAGAAGGCAAATATTCTATAGTCCGGATAGCTCCTTAGCAAATCTTTCGCAACTTGCGTAAGCCCTTCCTCATTTTTCGCTATAAATTTTATCGGCTTAAACATGGGAATACATTTTTATCAAGCCTGATATAGGAGATTTTTCGATATTATTAATCTTAACCTCGTACTGCTTGGCAACTTTTTCTATTATTTCTCTGAAATTAAAAGCGATAGAACCTAAAATATTTAATTCCGACTGCACATAATTTGAATAATAATCAAGGTTAACTTGAAAAAAGCGTTCAAAATTTTGTTGGCAGAGAGAGTAAATAAAGGGATTTTCAATATGGGAAGAGATGTACGGAGCGAACGAGGATATAAAACGGTTAGGGAATGGTTTTTGATATAAATTTTCTAAAACTTTAAGATGAGAAAGCTCGAATTTTGTTTCAAAATCCTCTTTTATTGATTGAGGTAATGCTTTTTGCAGATATTTTGTAAGAAATAGTTTTCCTAAGTAGGTTCCGCTTCCTTCATCGCCTAACAAATATCCTAAAGACGGAGTTTGCTTAATAATTTTTTCGCCGTCATAGAGACAAGACGCCGCGCCCGTTCCTAAGATAGCCACCCAACCTTTTTCACGACCGCAAAGTGCTTGACATGCCGCTAATAAATCAGATTCTATCTTAATTTCAGCCAATTTAAAATTGGAATTAAGAACTTTAAATAAAATTTCGGTATTTGCTTTATTTCCGCAACCTGCTCCGAAGAAAAATATTTTTTCTACTTTTTTCGCTTCCGCTTCGCCCATTTGCCTTACTACGTCCTCTAAAACTTCTTCTATTTCGTACCGATTATGATAGGTTACATTTATTCCCACAGTAGAAAAATCAAAGATAACTTTATTATCTTTGACAACAACCCAGTCGGCTTTGGTAGCGCCGCTATCAACTATTAAAAAACTTTTACTCATTCTTTATTAGTTATCAAAAATCGCATTACGAGAAAGGAATTTAGGATTCTCTCTCTTATATGTTGAATTTAGATATTTTTGTATTAAAATATGGTTTTCTAAATTTTCATTTCCTTTAAAATAGTCTAAAAAGAGTTTATCAGCTTCAAAATAGTCTTTCACACCTAATTGGTCGTAGTCGGAATTGGTAATCCCAAGTCCGTCTGCGGGGAGTGCGTTTATAGCTTGCTTAAGGGCTTCGTATTGTTCTTTATTACACTCTTTAAGTAGGAAATTGGAGAGTTTATACACTTCGGTTTTCCAAAGCCCGATAATGGGTGCATAATCGCCCACGTCTCCGTGTAAAGTCCAAAAACCGGTCAAATATTCAGTAAAATTATCGGTTGCTATTACTATGCCACGATGTAATTGTGCTAAATCGTAGAGTAGCATCATTCGCATGCGTGCTTTCATATTTCCTTGCCTTAATTTTGACAGTTTAGAGTCATCGAGCGGTGTTAATAGCTTTTTATTGACAAGATAGGTTTCCGTTAAATCGAGATATTGAAAATCGTGGCAAAACTGTTTGCCAATTGCTATGGATCTTAAAATCTCTTCTTGGGAGTTTGTTTCAATCGTAATTGAGCGCCCTATTAGGGGGATACGCTGTTGTTCGCACACTTTTTTAGCCAAAACGGCGCAGAGAGTACTGTCAACACCTCCGGAAATACCGATAACAAGAGCTTTTAGTTTATATTTTTCGATATAATTCGCAAGTGCTTCTCTTATATTCTTAATTGCGTTTTCAATTTGAATATCTGAATCTATTAAATTAAAAAATGCGACATCAATCATAGCTTAAAAAGTACATTTACAAAATGCAAATGTACATTATTTTTAAGATTATTTGGAAAGAAAGTTAAAAAAATCAGGATAAAAAAAGGGGCTGTTTGGTTAAGCAGCCCCTTTCGGAAAAACTTTTACTCTGGGTGTATTGCATCGCTTGGGCAAGCATCGGCACAAGCTCCGCACTCGATACAAAGTTCTGGATCAATGACATAATAGTCACCGGAAGAAATTGCTTCAACGGGGCACTCATCAATACATGAGCCACAAGCTATACAAGAATCCGGATTAATTTTATAAGCCATAGTTTTATTATTTTAGGTTAATAATTGGTAATGCAAAGATAATACATTTACCATAATAAATTACAAAGTTAATAATTTTCAGGTTTTAGTTCGAAATATGCCATAGGATGCTCGCAAGCGGGGCAATTTACCGGAGGGTTAACGCCTTCGTGCATATAACCGCAATTACGACACATCCATTTCACCTTATCTTTTTTCTCAAAAACGGTACCCTCTTTCAGATTAGCAAGAAATTTTCTAAATCTGTCATCATGGGTAATTTCTGCTTTAGCAATCACCTTAAATTTTGCTGCGATTTCAGGGAATCCTTCTTTTTCTGCTACTTCAGCAAAATGAGGATAAAGTTCTGACCACTCTTCTTTTTCCCCTTCGGCGGCAGCTAACAAATTTTCGGCGGTAGTTCCGATAACCCCTGCGGGATACATAGCGGTTATTTCCACCATTCCTCCTTCAAGAAGTTTGAAAAATTGTTTTGCATGTTGCTCTTCATGAGCTGCAGTTTCGGCAAAAATAGCGGCAATTTGTTCATATCCTTCTTTTTTCGCCACCTTAGCAAAAAATGTATAACGATTTTTCGCTTGTGACTCGCCGGCAAAAGCAGCTAATAAGTTTTTTTCTGTTTGAGTGCCTTTTAAAGTTTTTTTCATAGATAAGACAATTTACGTTTTTGTTTAAAATATTTTATTGCGTAATAGAGAATTTTTTAACCGCTTTACTATTGTTAATAGTTGTAATTTCAGCGATATAGATACCGGAAGCTAATTTATCAACACCAATTGTAGTTTCTAATCCGCTCACTTGATAAGTACCGATTGTTTTACCAAACATATCGTAAATTTTCACTTGAGCCATCTCTTCACTGCTTTGTAAAGTGATTTTATCTTTCGCCGGATTTGGATAAATAGTTACAAAATTATCAACTAAATTAGCATTTTCATTGATTGAACTAACGTCACCTTTATGTAGTTCAAAGTCATCAATAAACATGAAATATTGTACCATGCCGTATGCGTAAAATCCGAAGTAGTAAGTACCGGGTGTTGTAACGGTTATAACTCTTTCTAATTGGGCAAAATCCGTATTGTCAAATAGTGTAAGATTTTCAATTTCTTGCATTTGTGCGGGATCTTTTGCTTGTCCGAAATGAACACTTAGGTTTGCAGCATATTGTCTATAAACACAATATTTGAATTTAAGCGTATAATCTCCTTCTTCTAAATCAAAACAAGTAGAATATAGCCAGTCATTAGCCTCTGGACCACCACCAATTGTTACTCCGTTATGATACCACATTAGGTTGCTATTGTAGCTAACAGGATACCAAGTTGTTCCATCAAGGTCAATATCATCTACTGTCCAATTGATATTATCCTCATCTGTTGTAAATTTATTAGAGTATGGGAAAGAATCAACAGGTGCAATTGTTCCTGTCAAAATCCAAGTTTCTGCAGTATCATTTGTATTATTTTCGTCTCCAACCAATTCAACCCAAACTAATATCGAATCCATTGCAGGAATTGTCAAATCGGCAAGCGTAGTAAAATTATAGGTATAAGATGCTTGCGGTAAAATATTCACGGTAACATCTTCCATAACAGCACTTTGGGTTCCTATTTGATAGTATGCTTTAAAGGAAGTAATTGTATCTAATCCACAGTTTCTAACCTCAACAGAAACTTGTTCTGCGTTAGTTAAATCACAACTATAATCCGGCACGCTAACTTTGTATACTGAAAGATCATTATTTCTTGCAGGAACTAAATTGATATTATCTAAGAAAAGACGATATTGTCCTGCTGCACTTGTCGCTTTAAAACCAAGATAATAGATACCGGCGGTAGTAATATTTATAACTTCAGAGCCTTGTAAGAAATTAGTATTAATTATATTATTAAAGTTTTTAACAAGTGTCATGTCAGCTGGGTCTGGTTTTGTTCCAAAATAGAGACCAAAAGATTCCGGCGTATAGTACGTATAAGATGCATATTTGAACTCAATAGTATAAGATCCGGGTTGTAAATCGAAACAAGAGGAGAAAAGCCAATCATTCGCATTATTGTCCTCATTGTACTCATAATACCACATCGGATTTCCTACGTAATGAACTATACGCCAGGTGCTTTCGTCCTCATTTACATCAACTACACTCCAACCTTTATAATCATCATCTCCGCTAAAGTCGTTATAATAAGGAGGGATAGCCGGTGCTGGGGTTCCCGTTTTATACCAGTCGCTAGTATCATTTGCCGTATAGTTATCGCCTGTTAGAACCACCCAACCACGAATAGAGTCGGCGTCCATGGCAAAAGTTAAATCTGCTAATGTTGCGAAAGTGTAAATTACACTAGAATCTTTGGGGATATTTACGCCTGTAACGTTCTCTTCTACAACCGGATTGCTTCCTATTTGATAACAAGCTTTAAACTCCGTTACAGTCGTATTTCCGTGGTTTGTAATACCAATTATAATCGTTTCATCAGTTGTTAATTCACAAGAATAATCAGGAACTCCAAGTCCGAAAACTGCTAAATCCAGATCGAATATCTCTCTAACTTGAATATCATCCAACATAAAAAAGAATCCATTATCGGATACGTTATTAAGTGCAACATATTTAGCCGCGGGTGTTTGGAATGTATAATAGGTCCATTCGCTTTCATTTTCCCCCATCTCGATAAAAGGTGCTGATGCCGGTAGGATAGTAAAATTTTGTACATCATTTCCTGATGTAGAGTAGGCAATTCTAAATTTTTCAGGTTCTCCTTGGAAAGCTCTTGCCCAGAAAGATATGCTTACGGCACGCTGACCGCTCAACTCGGGACTAATTAGCCAGTTATTGTTAGGACATTCTTCGACTGTATTATCCGGAAGTCTTCTAAAACTTCTGTAAGCGGCAAAATATTGTGCACCTGAATAGGGCGTCCCCGTGCTATTCGTAAATTCGGGGTCGGTTAAAGAAGGATTAAAAACAATAAAAGCCTGCGGTTCTAGGACATTATCCCATAAATAACCACCTATACGATAGGTATTACAGGAGTCAACATCCACGAATGTCCATGGACCTGTGGTTGGGTTAATTGTGAAAGGTTCATAACTTTCCACATCATCAAAATAAACTTGTGCTTTTGCAACAACAAAGAGTAGCAAAAACGTGCTTAAAAGGGTAATAATTTTTTTCATAATTTTAATTTTTATTTTTACTTCATTTGGACACAAAAGTATAAAAAAAAACAATATAAAATATGAAAAAGTATAGAAAAATCCCTAAAATATTTTAAATGATTGAAATTTTATAATCATTCGTCGATATATTTATAAAAATCCAATTTAAAGATAGTGTCATAAAACGGTTAAATCGCCTCTAAATCAAATTGCTCCTTCTCTCATGGTTCCAATGGAAAAAAGCATTCCAAAAGCTTGAAATACACGAATCATCGTTGCCATATTGATAGTCCCGACTTTTTTAATTATCATATTTTTGCTCATAGTGAAAATTAAGGAACAGTGAATATTTGAATCAACAGGTAGAGAACCGTCAGAAAAGTTCTTTTTTTCCAGCGAAACGGCATATTGGCTATTTTTAAATTGGGAAGTAATTTGGCATAAAATTATATCCTCTCCTTTTAGTGAAGCGAGAACAAGTGCCGGACGTTTTTTATATTGCCTCAAATTCGAGTAAGGGAAGGAGATAATAACGACATCCCCCTTTAAATATCTTTCCATAACTCATCTTCTTTTTCACAATTCCAAAATTCTTCAAACGAAGAAGAAGCAATAGAATACTTATTTTCTTCTTCGTTAAATTCGTCAATAACAGTTGCATTATCTTCACGTTGTAACACGCAGCTGATAGGTTTTCCGACCCAATCAGCGGGTAGGCAGATGATGATTGAATCTTTTGTCGGTCGTAAAATCAATTTTTTCATGATATTTAGGTCTAAGTTAAAAATAAAATTATTTAATGAAAATTCAAAAAATTACATTTTTAGTTATCTATTTGTCATCTTAACTATATTTAAAAGCCATTTTTTTAAAAAATATATTCAACATATTATTATATTAATCAATCAGTTACACCTGCAAATATATATTATTTTTAAATATAATTAATAATATTTTCACAATTTAATAACTTTTATTTTATCTCACTGATTTTCAGATAAATAAAAATAAAAATATATTTAATTTGGAATAAAGTCATTTTTATTGATAAAAATTGTATTTTTGCACTCCCAAATAATGCGGATGTTTTAGTAGCTCAGCAGGTAGAGCACATCCCTTTTAAGGATGGGGTCCTGGGTTCGAATCCCAGCTAGAACACAGAAAGATGATAAAAATTTTTATCATCTTTTTTTTTATTGTAGAAGATTAGTATACATAAATAAAATAAGGTGCTATTCTCTGCTGGATAGCACCTTATTTATTTACGCAGGGGAAGAGAGATTCGAACTCCCACCAATGGTTTTGGAGACCACTATTCTACCCTTAAACTATTCCCCTTTATTGAAAGAGGAGTTCAAGCGGCGTCGCTCTTTCTCCTCTTCACAGTTTAAAGATTTTAGTCTAAGATTTCGGTTACTTGTCCTGCACCTACTGTTCTACCTCCTTCACGGATAGCAAAACGGAGGTTCATATTGATAGCGATTTCGGATAACAAGTTAACAGTGATTGTCAAGTTGTCTCCCGGCATAACCATATCAACTCCATCGGGAAGAGTAACTTCACCGGTTACGTCTGTTGTACGGAAATAGAATTGTGGACGATATTTATTTTTGAATGGAGTATGACGGCCGCCTTCTTCTTTTTTAAGGATATAAACTTCTGCTTTAAAAGATTTATGAGGTTTAATAGAGCCGGGTTTAGCAATAACCATTCCGCGAGTAATTTCGTCTTTATCGATACCGCGAAGTAATAAACCTACGTTATCACCTGCTTCTCCTGTGTCCAAAATTTTGCGGAACATTTCCACTCCTGTAACAACTGATTTCAATTTTTCTGCACCCATACCGATAATATCCACGGCGTCACCGGTATTGATAACTCCTGTTTCAATTCTACCGGTTGCTACCGTACCACGTCCTGTAATAGAGAACACGTCTTCAACGGGCATTAAGAAATCTTTTTCTACGTCACGTTTTGGAAGTGGGATCCATGTATCAACGGCGTCCATAAGTTCCATAATTTTTTCAACCCATTTTTCTTCTCCGTTCAGTCCACCGAGAGCCGAACCTTGAATAACGGGGGTATTATCACCGTCAAAGCCATAAAAACTGAGAAGGTCTCTAATATCCATTTCAACGAGTTCTAAAAGTTCCGGGTCATCAACCATGTCAACTTTATTCATAAAAACAACCAATTTAGGAACACCAACTTGGCGTGCTAAAAGGATATGTTCACGAGTTTGAGGCATAGCTCCGTCTGTAGAAGCAACTACGAGGATAGCACCGTCCATTTGTGCAGCACCTGTAACCATGTTTTTAATATAGTCAGCGTGTCCGGGACAGTCGACGTGTGCATAGTGACGATTTGCAGTTTGATACTCTACGTGTGAAGTATTAATAGTAATACCACGCTCTTTTTCTTCCGGAGCGTTGTCGATAGAGTCAAAACTTCTTTGTTCCGACAATCCTTTACTTGCAAGTACAGCGGTAATTGCAGCGGTTAATGTTGTTTTTCCGTGGTCGATGTGACCAATTGTTCCTACGTTTACGTGCGGTTTCGAACGATCAAATTTTTCTTTTGCCATTTTTATTTCAAATTTAAATGTTTAAAATTTATTTATTTACTTTAATTAATAATAGTTTATATTTATTATGTATAGTTATTAAAATACAATATTGAGCCATTGACGAGAGTTGAACTCGTGACCCCTTCCTTACCAAGGAAGTGCTCTACCACTGAGCTACAACGGCTTTTAACTTTTTAAATATCAAAGAACTCAAATCAAAACGCAATTAGACATTTTGAGCTTGCAAAAATACACATTTTTTTTTAATCTCCGTCTGTAATTTACAAATTTCAAAAATATTATTTTTTTATCCTTCTCAAAGACAAAACTTTCCTTCATATTTTTGAAGTTATCATATCCATTAGGGATAGGTTTTCAAATTTTCAGATTAGGCTTTTCTTATATTTGATTATCAAGTAGATAGTTTTTATTGGGGTATTATTTCGTAGAGAATGGGGTGTATGCCATTCTCTACTGCGTGAGGCGGTAGGCGGAAAGCCCGTAAAGCCGGGAGGCGATGAAGCCGCTGCCACAAAAAAGCGACTTTAGAAGCTCTTTTTGTGGCTTTGCGGCTTCACGCCTCCCGGCTGCGGACTTGCAGCCGAACGCCGACCCCGAGCGTAGCGAGGGGGCACGCCCTAATAGAAATTAAAATTATTAATAGCACGAACTAAAAGCTACAGATATAGAGAAATTTTATATGACGGATTTTTTTTCCAATAAAGAGTTATTATGTATAGAAAAAAATTGTACTTTTGCACGCTTAAATATTTTATAACAAAAATAACCAAAAAAAAGGAAAATTATGTTGAAACAGTATGAGACCGTTTTCATTATGACTCCCGTTTTATCTGAAGATCAGGTAAAGGAAACGGTAAAAAAGTTCGAAAATTATCTCCTTGAGAAAGGGGCTAAGATTATTCACCAAGAGAATTGGGGATTACGAAAATTGGAGTATCCGATTGAAAAGAAAAACTCCGGATTTTATCATTTATTTGAATTTCAGGCTGATGGTAGCATTATCAAAGATTTTGAAGTGCAATATCGCCGTGATGAGCGTGTTATTCGCTATTTAACCGTTGCGTTAGACAAACATGCGATTGCCTATAGCGAGAAAAGACGTAATTTGAAAAAAGAAAATAATAATTAAAAAGGAGGAATAAACAATGTCACAACAATCAGAAATTAAATATTTAACTCCTATAGCAGTTGATATTAGAAAGAAAAAATATTGTCGTTTTAAAAAGAGCGGCATTAAATATATTGATTATAAAGATGGTGAATTTTTAAAGAGGTTTGTTAATGAACAGGGTCGTATTTTACCGAGACGTTTAACCGGGACTTCGTTAAAATATCAAAAGAAGGTTGCTCAGGCAGTAAAAAGAGCTCGTCACTTAGCTCTTCTTCCTTTTGTAACAGATAATTTAAAAACTAATTAAGCAAGGAGGATAGTATAATGGAAGTTATTTTAAAACAAGATGTTCATAAATTAGGTTATGCTGATGACCTTGTTACTGTTAAGGACGGTTATGCAAGAAATTATCTTTTACCGCGCGGTTTAGCTGTTTTAGCTACGCCTGCTAATAAAAAAGTGCTTGCAGAAACGTTGAAACAACGTGCTTTTAAAGCCGAAAAAATTAGGAAAGAAGCCGAATTTATGGCTGGTAAAATTGACGGTTTATCTTTAAAAATTATGACGAAAGCATCGGAAAAGGGAACTATTTTCGGTTCTGTGAATACAATTGCCGTTGCTTCCGCTCTTAAAGAGCAACATGGTATTGAGGTTGACAGAAAGAAAATTATTCTTGGTGACAATCATATCAAAGAACTTGGAAATTACACTGCTGAAATTCAACTTCATAAGGAATTTAAAGTTACTGTAAATTTAGAAGTTGTTGCTGAAGAGTAAAAAATAGTCTATATTTGCAAATGCTAAGAAATTGATTTATCTATTTCAAAGCATCTAAATATAAATAATAATATTACTAATCCAAAAGAGAATACTGATGGAAAAGCGTCTTGGCATTATTGCTATTGTTATTACTTCCAAAGAGAATGTTTTACCTATTAATAATCTAATTTCGGATTATTCTGAAATTATTATTGCTCGTCAGGGTATCCCGATGCCTCACAAAAGTATTTCTTTTATTTCACTCGTTATTGAAGGTGAGATGAATACGATTAATGCTCTCACCGGAAAGTTAGGACGTTTTGATGGCATTGAGGTAAAAACGATTATTACAAAAAAATAGATTAACAGATTTGGGAATTTAAAAGTAAAAACATGAATATAGCAGAAAAAAATCAAAATTTTATCAATAGAGAGAAACTTTACTCGCTAATTGAAGGTAACATTCCGACATCTTCGGAAGTTGAGACCGTTTTAAACAAAGCTCGGGAACTTAATGGTTTATCCTTAGAGGAAGTGGCACTTCTTCTACGAGTTGTTTCCCACGAGGAGATTCAAAAGATTATGGAAGTCGCTCATTACGTAAAAGAGGCGATTTATGGGAAACGATTGGTACTTTTTGCGCCCGTCTATACGGGAAATGTGTGCGTAAACAACTGCCTTTATTGTGCTTTTCGTCGCGATAATAAGAGCATTGTGCGAAAGGTGCTGGATATGAGTGAGATTGAGGAGGAAACCCGTATTTTACTTCGTGAGGGGCATAAACGTATTCTTTTGATTTGTGGAGAATCACCACGCAACGATATTGACTATATTTGTGAAGCGATTCGCCGCGTATATGCGATTAGGGAAGGGAAACACAATGTACGACGAATTAATGTAGAGTTAGCTCCTATGTCTGTAGAAGATTTCAGGAAGCTAAAAAAAGAGAATATCGGCACCTATGTTTGTTTTCAAGAGACTTACGAACCTGAATTATACAAAGTTTATCATCCGGCTGGGAGTCCCAAGGCGGACTATGAAAATCGTTTATTAGTGATGGATAGAGCGATGGAAGCCGGCATAAGCGATGTAGGTTTGGGCGTGCTGTTCGGATTAGCGGACTATCGTTTTGAGATTTTAGCTTTGATGGAACATGCGAATCATTTAGAACGTGTATTCAGTTGCGGACCGCATACGATAAGTTTTCCACGTATTGAGCATGCCGAAGGGGCACCTCTCTCCGACAATATCCCTCATGCCGTTTCCGATGACGATTTCAAAAAGATAATTGCTATTATTCGTATTGCTCTGCCTTATACGGGAATTATCTTAAGCACTCGTGAAAATGACGATATGCGGACAGAGTTATTCAATTACGGCATTAGCCAGATTTCGGCGGGTTCACGTACAAATCCGGGTGCCTATAGCGATGACGCCGAAAACTCAGGAAGTCAATTTTCTTTAGGCGACCACCGTTCCCTTGAAGAGGTGATTTCAAGTATGATAGATAGCGGTTACATTCCCTCTTTTTGTACAGGTTGCTACAGAAATAATCGTGTCGGCGCTGACTTTATGGATTTGGCAAAGCCCGGATTAATTAAACAATATTGTTTGCCGAATGCGATGTTTTCCTTTAAAGAGTATCTATATGACTTTGCCTCCGAAAAGACAAGAGAAAAAGGGCTGGCTCTTATTGAGAAAATGTTGAAAGATATCCCTGAGAATAATAGAAAAAAGAAGATTTTAGATAACCTTTCTAATATAGAAAAAGGAAATAGAGATTTATATTTTTAAAAAATAAAATTATTTTACAACATTTATAATAATTTCTTTGTCTTTATCATTGATACTGCACTAAAAAACAAAAGAATTAACTATTTTTGCATATTGCTAATTTTCACAGAAAAAGAAAAGAAATTATGCTCAACAAAAAATATACTTTTTTACTTATCTTATTAATTCTTTTTTCTGAATTATTACATTCTCAGATTGTAACAACCAGTGCGCGCAATCAACTTCCACAAAATTTGATTACTAGTGTGTTAGCCGGTCGAGGTGTTTTAATGTCAAATGGGCAGTTCAATTGGTCGTCAGGGAATATTTCTACCGACCAAATCGGGACTTTCACGAATGGTCCTAATTTCACTAATTTCCCATTCTCTTCGGGTATTATTATGACTACGGGGCATATTTCCGTTGCAGAAGGTCCTAATGATCAAACAAATGCTTACATGAACGTAACGCAAAGTACGGCTATACGCGACCCCGATTTACAAGCTTTAGTTGCTGCTTCCTTACGGTCTACTACGGTATTGGAATTTGATTTTATAGCCTCCTCTTCTTCTTTTGAATTTGAATATGTTTTCGCCTCTGAAGAGTATCCTGAGTATGTTTGTTCGCAGTACAACGATGTTTTTGGTTTTTTCCTTACAGGCTTGGACCCTGTAACGATGGTAACAACGACAAAAAATATTGCAGTTATTCCGAATAGTGTTTCCGCAACATATCCCAACGGCATGCCCGTAGCTATCAATTCATTGAATTCCGGAGTGTCGGGAAGCAGCTTTTCAGGGAGTGACTGTATCTCCTTAGATAATTCAAGCTATTACAATGATAATCAACCGGGTAATCCCTATATTCAATTTGACGGTTATACTACGGCATTACCTGCCGGTGCTAGCGTTATTCCTTGCGAAACTTATCACATGAAAATTTCTATTGCTAATGTAAACGATAACACTTACGACTCCGGCGTATTTCTTAAAGCATCCAGTTTTAATAGCCCTGAATTTGAAGTTAACGAAAATTATACTATACCGGGCTCCAGTCAATTGATTGAAGGTTGTAATGATTTAGAGTTAGAGATTAAAATTAGCAGTCCTGCCGTTAGTGATGTACGAATAGATTTAACCATAAGCGGAACCGCAACAGAGGGTGTTGATTATGAAACCCTCCCGGCTACGGTTTATATTTTACAAGGTGACACCAACGTTTTCATTCCTATCACAACCCTTATTGATGATATTACTGAAGGGGTGGAAACTATTATTATTGACGCCAATATGTCTATTTGTGGAATTACATTCAGTAAAACCATAGAACTCGAAATTATTGATCATACTCCTATTATTTTAGCCTCGTACGACTTACCTGTTTGTCATGTTTGCACGACTCTTTCTGCTCAAGTTCTACAATCATCGCCGGAATTTCCACTTACATTTCATTGGACTCCGAACGATTTATTAGACGATTCCACTGCACAAACCACTTCAACATATATAACGGAAAGTACTATTTTGACTGTTATGGCGAGTGATTCTCTCGGCTGTACCAGCAACTTAGCAACGATAAATGTTATTGTTTATGAAGCTCCTGACCCGCAATTCACTTACACTCCGGAAAGGGGTTGTGCTCCGTTTGACGTACATTTTGTTTCTAACACCGACCCGCCCAGTGCGGCACTTTTTTGGGATTTTGGTAACGGCGAAACATCGACCGAAGAAAATCCGGTTGTTACGTATCGAGCAGACGGAGATTATACGGTATCACTTACCGCTACCGTAGGTCAAAACTGTAGCCGCACACTTACAATTCAAAACGCTATCACGCAAGGGGAGTACCCTTATGCCGATTTTACGTTTCACCCAGGAAATCCTGTTAATGGCGAAGCCGTCAGCTTTGTCAATCTATCTTCCGGGAACAATATTATTAGTTATTATTGGGATTTCGGAGACGGGCACACTTCAACCGAATTAAATCCTTATCATACTTTTTATGTAGAAGATGACCGATACTTTAACACTCAATTAGTAGTAACAACCAATGAAAATTGTATTTCAAAAAAAGGAATCCCAATTTTAGTAACCGATAACTTTAACTTTTACATTCCGACTGCCTTTACTCCAAATAAAGATAATAATAATGATATATTTCTGCCTTTTATTACCGAAGCAGGGAAATATATCTTTTCAATTTACACTAGAGCAGGAGAATGCGTATTTATCACTAACGACATTCAAGAAGGGTGGGATGGGACAAAAAATGGCAAAAAGTGTCCCCCGGGACTCTATGTCTGGAAAGTTACTTACACACGTACCGCTAAGCCTAACGATGAATACGACCTAACAGGTCATTTTTACCTACACCGTTAACTCAACTATTAACATTATCACGTTAAAAAAAAATTCTTTTTAATACGAAAAGTCATATTTTTTTTCGTTTATTTGTTATTAATAATTGCCATTATTAATAATAAACCCATAAGTTATTTATTTTCAAACTATTACTCTTGAAAAAAATCATTTTCACACTACTTTTATCAACTTTTCTCATTCTAACTTTTTCACAATTATATTTTAATAAAGATAAAATAGAAAAAGGCAATAAAACAATTTTAGAAAAAAGTGAAATAAAGGGGGATATTTATTCGGATAATTGGGCAAAAAAGGAGTTGGAAAAGATGACCTTGGAAGAAAAAATTGCTCAATTAATGATGATTCGTGTTTATTCCAATAAAGATGGGAAATATGAACAAGACATCATTGATGAGATTGCAAAATTTCAGCCCGGGGGCGTCTGTTTTTTCCAAGGCGGTCCTGTTCGCCAAATCAACTTAACAAATCGCTTGCAAAAAGTTAGTAAAATTCCGCTACTCGTGGCTATTGACGGCGAATGGGGTCCCTCTATGCGTTTAGATAGCTGCGCAACTTTTCCATATCAAATGACTATCGGCGCTTTAGCTCAGGAAGATGAATCTCTGATTTATAATATGGGGGAAGAAATCGGCAAACAGTGTAAAGCCTTGGGCATTCACATTAATTTTGCTCCTTGCGTAGATGTGAATAATAACAGTCAAAACCCGGTCATTAATTTCCGTTCTTTTGGCGAAAATCGTGAAAACGTAGCTCGCAAGGCGATTTTATACATGCAAGGAATGCAAGAACATGGTGTCAGCGCCTGTGCCAAACATTTTCCCGGACACGGCGACACCAAAACAGATTCTCATCATGCACTACCTGTTATCACTAAATCATACGCAGAACTTGATTCATTAGAATTTTACCCCTTTAAAGAGATTATTAAAGCCGGCGTTGAAATGATTATGGTTTCACATTTGAATATCCCTGCGCTTGATACAACACCAAACTCTATCGCAACTTTATCTCACGGAATTATCACAAATATTCTGAAAGAAAAATTAAACTTCAACGGCATTATAATTACTGATGCAATGGATATGAAAGGATTAAGAAATTCATATCCGAAAGGCAGTGAAGCTGAAATATTGGCACTGTTAGCCGGAGTCGACATTCTTTTACTGCCGAATGAGTTAAAAGAGGTAATCCCCGCTATTAAAGAAGCCGTTTTAAACGGTATCATACCGGAAGAGTTGATTAATGAAAAGTGTTTGAAAGTTTTAGAACTAAAACAAAAAAAATATCTTAAAAAATACCAAGAAATTTCTACTGACAATATTTATGAAAAATTGTCAAATGAAAAAAGTCGGCAAATAATTCAAGAGATTGAGCAAAAATCATTAACATTAGTAAAAAATAACCGACTCTTATTACCTCTTTCAGAGGCTGACAATAGTCAAACGGCATTTCTATTTTTGGGAGATATTAACGATTCCATATTTTACCGTTCTATTACCGAAACAAGAGATGTCTCCTATTTTCAATTATCGTCCAACTATACGAAGTTTGAAGAGGGGCAACTTATTAACTCATTAGATAAATTTGAAAAAATCGTGGTTTTTCTCCTTAGTAAAAATCAATCTTCTAAAAGGAGATATGGGATTTCCGATAAAACCATACAATTTCTTGATAGCTTCCCTTTACAAGAGAAGAGTATTTTGGCTTCTTATGCTAATCCTTATCTATTGGAACAAATAAAAAATGTTAATAATTTCTCTGCGATTTTTGTAGGTTATAAACCTACTGATTTTGCATTATTGGGAGGTATTTCCGCTCTTTATGACGAATTTCCTTTTTCAGGAAATTTGCCTGTAACTATCAACCCATTCGGTATAGGAACCGACCAGTGGGTTACTCAAAATAAAACAGAACTCACTATTGCAAAAGCTCCGTTTAGTTTGCTCTCACTAAAAACCACCGATAGTATTGAGACAATTGTTCAAAATGCCATTGATTCACAAATTTTCCCGGGATGTCAAATCTTGGTGCTTCAAAACGGACAAACCATTTTTCATAAAAATTTTGGTAGATTAAAATATGAACATTCCTCTAAAAAGGTTGATAATGAGACTCTTTATGACGTTGCCTCAATTACCAAGTCAGTAGCGGTTTCATTGGCTATTATGAAACTATACGATGAGAAAAAGTTGAAATTAAACGATAAAATCGGAGATTATCTTCCCTATTTAAAAGGTAGTAATAAAGCGGGAGTAACAATTATCGAACTCTTAACTCACACTTCGGGACTGCCTGCATATATCCCTTTTTATAAATCCTTATGCGAAAATGGAGTATGTAACGAAGAGTTTTTACAAGAGGGAAAAGATAAAGAGTTTTCAATAGAAGTTGCAAAAAATCTTTATTTACATCACTCATATATTGATACAATACAAAAAACAATCGCTACCTGTAAATTAGGTAAAAAAAGGTATTTATACAGTGACATTGGATTTGTTTTACTTAAAGAAATAGTTGAGGAGATAACTGCTCTTCCTTTTGAAGATTACGTAGAAAAAGAGTTTTATCGTCCGTTAAAGTTAAAACGAACACTTTTCAATCCTCTTAGGGAGTTTGGAAAGTCAGATATTGCTCCGACAGAAAGTGACACCTTATTTAGAAAGCAGGTTGTACAAGGTTACGTACACGACCAAACGGCAGCATTATTGGGTGGTATCGGAGGGAATGCCGGACTTTTCACTACCGCAAACGAGTTGGCGGTTTTATTACAAATGCTTCTTAATCAAGGTTATTACGATGGCGTTCAATATATTTCATCGGAGACGGTAAAATTATTCACTTCCACCCACTCTATCCATGCTTGCAATCGGCGAGCTCTCGGCTTTGATACACCCAATTTTGCATCTCCGAGTTCGATACTTCCTGAAAAGGTCGGAAACAAGACTTTTGGACATCAAGGATTTACGGGGACTGTTTTCTGGTGCGACCCACAAAATAATATTATTTATATTTTTCTTTCCAACCGAGTATATCCTGATGCCGAACCGAATAAACTAGCAAGAAGTAAAATAAGATTAATTATTCATCAATTAATTTATGAAGACTACTCTTTTTAGAAGTTCACCTAATTATAATTACACAATCGCTTAAAAAACCTTATTACAAAGAATCATATATTATACCATAAAAAGTTTATTCTTTACTTTTTTTTGTATTTTTGCGGTTAACTTTTAAAAAATAAAAAAATGACTAAGCATTTTAAACTCATCAACAATATTTTAGGTTGGTTGATTGGTATTTTAGCTTCCACCGTTTATATTTTAACTGCTGAACCTACCGCATCTTGGTGGGATTGCGGTGAATATATTTCTACGGCTTATAAATTACTTGTCGGCCACCCGCCCGGAGCTCCTACTTTTCAATTAATAGGACGAATTTTTTCCATGTTTGCCGGTGGTGATGTTACCAAAGTTGCCTTTTGTATCAACGCAATGTCGGCAATTTGTAGCGGTCTTACCATTATGTTCCTATTTTGGACTATCACAAAACTTGGGACAAAATTAGTTGCTAAATTTGGAGAAATGACTCCCGGACGAATGATTGCCGTTTTAGGTTCCGCTTTAGTAGGAGGGTTAACTTATACGTTTAGTGACACCTTCTGGTTTTCAGCAGTAGAGGGTGAAGTTTATGCTATGTCGTCATTCTTTACGGCTTTAGTTTTCTGGTGTATTTTAAAATGGGAAGAGGAGTATGACAACCAAAAAGAGAACGTGAATCCCCATCGCTGGTTAATCTTAATTTCTTACTTAGTAGGTTTATCTATTGGGGTACACTTATTAAATTTATTGACTCTTCCGGCTATTGTTTTAGTTGTTTACTTCAAACTTTCAAAAAAGGCAACCGTCATGGGCGTTGTTCAAACCATCGGTATTCTCTCCTTTTTTGTTGCATTTTTCTTCTCTATCGGCTGGAGATTCTTCATTTGGATTTTCATCACAGCCCCCGCTCTCTACTTCTCCGTTAAAAAAGGAACTATACGTTCAAAAGCCGAATGGGGCGTTTTATTATCGTTAGCAGGCTCTTTTGTACTTCTTGGAACTATCTTATATCTAATTATTCCGGGAATAGTGAGCTTAGCCGGAAAATTTGAAATTTTCTTTATCAATTCTATCGGACTTCCATTCCACTCCGGAACGATTATCTACTTCTTAATAATTTTTGCACTAATAGGTTGGGGCTTATATTACAGCTATAAAAATGGAAAAAAGATACTACTCTCCGGTGTATATTCATTCATATTTTTATTGATTGGATATAGCACCTTTTTAACTTTAGTAATTCGTTCTAATGCCGATCCGACTATTGACGAAAATAATCCTGAAAATGCAGTTGCTCTTCTTGCTTATCTAAATCGCGAACAATATGGCTCGAACCCTCTCATTTACGGGCAGACGTATGCTTACGACCCTCAAAAGGTTACATATAAAAATGGAAGCCCTGTTTATGTAAAAGATGAAGTAAATAAAAAATATCGCATTTCAGATAAAAGAGAAGGAAGAGAACCGCAATACGCCTCAAGCGACTGCATGCTCTTCCCAAGAATGTGGGATAGAGGTCATCAACGTGAATATATAAATTGGCTTAAAAATCAGTATGACTCGGACTCCAGAAGCGATAAAGAAGCTCGAAGACATTTAGAACAACGGAAAATGCCAACTTGGGAACATAATATTAAGTTTCTACAATCTTATCAATTTAACTACATGTACTTCCGCTATTTTATGTGGAATTTCTCAGGAAGACAAAACGATTTTCAAGGTCGTGGAGGACAACTTGACGGTAACTTTATCACAGGCATACCTTTTATAGATGAGGCATTGGTTGGCAGTCAGAAAGATTTGCCCAAATCAATAGAAAGACCGGGTACTAACAAATATTACCTGCTTCCTCTCTTGCTCGGTTTAATTGGTTTAGTCTTCTATTCGATAAAAGACGGCAAGAACTCTTTCATTGTTTTTATGCTTTTCCTAATGACGGGATTAGCTATTGCTTTCTATCTTAACATGTATGCGTTCCAGCCACGCGAACGAGACTACGCCTTCGCCGCCTCATTCTACGCCTTCTCCATCTGGGTCGGTTTCGGTGTTTACGCCATTTACGCCTTGGTTGATAAACTGAAAAAAGAGTGGGTAAAAGTTGGCAGCGCCGTCCTTATTACTTTGATTTGTATAGGTTTAGTGCCCGGCATTATGGCAAAAGAGAATTGGGACGACCACAGCCGTGCTCATCGCTATACCGCTCTCGCAATTGCCAAAAACTACCTCGATTCTTGTGCTCCAAACGCAATTCTTTTTACACTTGGCGACAACGACACCTTCCCTCTTTGGTATGCTCAAGAAGTTGAAGGCTACCGAACGGACGTTCGAGTTTGTAATCTCAGCCTATTGAGTACGGGCTGGTACGTTGACCAAATGAAACGTAAAGCTTATAATTCCGAACCACTTCCTATCTCCTTAACTTGGGAACAGTATAAAGACGGCACACGAGACCTTGTTGTATTAGAACCTGCCGGCGGACAATACCTTAACATAAAAGAGATTATCGAATATATCAAATCTCCCAATTTTGATGATAAAAATCAGATTATACTTCTCTCACGTGAAAAGGGATATAAATCGGACGGCATTGCCCTTCCTGCAAGCTTCTCATTGCCCGTTGACCGCGAAAAAGTACTCGCTAATAATACGGTTGCAATTAAAGATAGTGCTTTAATTGTTGATGAACTAAGATGGCAACTGAAGACCGGAGAGATGAATCAAGTGTTAAAAGCCTATATCGTAATGATGGATATTTTAGCTCATAATAATTGGGAAAGACCGATTTATTACGCATCGACTACGGGACCTGAAGCCTACTTCGGCTTAGAAGAGTATTTCCAATTAGAAGGTTTAGCCTATCGATTAGTGCCTATCAAAACACGAAATCGTGGAGGATATGAAATGGGAAGAATTAACAGCGATGTTTTGTACGAAAATTTAATGAATGTTTTCGACGACCACTCACGAACCGACAGAATCAACAATCCTGACGCACCGAAAAAAGAGCCTTATCCTTACGCTTGGGGTGGACTTAACGACCCACGAGTTTACAATTGCGAAGATAACATTCGCTTAACTCCTTTAATTAGAAATACTTATATTAGATTAGCAAATACACTTACTGCCGAAGGTGAGATTGAGAAAGCAGAAGCTGTTCTCGATAGAGGAAATGTAGTTCTGCCTAACCAAACTATTCCTTATGTATCTACTTATAAATCAGACTATGCTCTATGGTGTTTGAACTATGTTCAACAGTATTTTAAACTACGCACTCCTTCCGGGGAAGAAAAGGGAATGGGAATGATAAAAGATATGTTGCAATCGTTTAAAGAAAATTTTGAGTGGTACGAAAAGCAGAGCAATAGAACTATAACTATACATTCCGACAATATCATTTCCGATTTTTATGTCATCGGGCAGATTTTAAATCAATTAAATAGTAAGCAAATTAAAAAGATTCAAAATGAGCTCAAAGCCATCAGAATAAATTCAACCGCTGACATTGCTATTAACACTCTTGACAAGCGACTCAGTGTAGGCATAACTCGTATTCAGGAAGACCAACAGAACGTAGTCCGTTCTTTCCAAGAGCTGAGAAACTTACTTGATTTTGCACAACTGTCGGGGAATGACCAAGCCGCCGAAAAGGCATTAGCAATCATTGAAAATCATCTAAAAACTATAGAAGGTTTAAGTCCCCAATTAGGTGCCGCCTTTAGAGATTTTGTTTTTAAATAAAAGGAAAAGAAAGCCAACAACTCTAAACCTCATAAATTCCATAAGATTTATGAGGTTTTTCTTTTTAATTTTTATAAGGGCGTGTCCCCTCGCTGCGCTCGG
>Ga0255344_1002263_pt1 | contig 23770 bp, 24 predicted proteins | sample wastewater_treat_5_FD_192414 | JGI IMG/M metagenome (GOLD analysis project Ga0255344, IMG submission 192414) | Wastewater microbial communities from Lulu Island WWTP, Vancouver, Canada - plant18 | ecosystem: Engineered > WWTP > Wastewater > Unclassified | place: Canada: Vancouver, British... | reverse complement strand
TATACTGTTTCCCTAAGTGTTAGATATGGAATATTAGACCTACTAGAAGCGTTTGGTATGATTCCAGATTATAATTATTCTTTATGGATATGTGGTGATGGTGACGCAAAAGAAAATATAATAGAATGTTCAAAAAAAGATAAAAGAGTTAAATATTTTGGCTCATTGCAACGACGGGAAGTACTAAAGCTGCAAAAACAAGCGACAGTACTAGTAAATCCAAGAAGATCATCAGGTGATTATACCAAATACTCTTTTCCAAGCAAAACCATGGAATATCTTGCTTCTGGTAAACCAGTAATAATGCATCATTTACCTGGATTACCTGATGAATATTTGGATCATATATTTATTCCCGATGATGAGACACCTTTGGGTTTATATAAGATGATAATAAATGTATGCAATATGGATGCTAGTATATTGGAAGACCGGTGCTTTAAAAGTAAGGGATTTATAATAAATGAAAAAAATCCAATAAAGCAGATGGAGAAGTTATATAATCTATTAAAAATCACATCGCATTAATCAAAAGGGGGCTTGATTATATTTTAACAAATCGTTTAGCATATGCCCTAAATTTCTAAGTATTTATAAAATATCTACTTTATCTCCAACTTCCTGAAGTCTGGTCAAAACGGATTCTACTTCATTATGCAAACAAAAATCATCAACCTGCCCAAATTTGAAGATCCGCGCGGCAATCTCTCGTTTGTTGAAGAAGAAAATCATATTCCTTTCAAGGTCGAAAGAGCTTACTGGATATACGATGTTCCCGGTGGGCAGGTGCGCGGCGGTCATGCGTTTAAGGTGCAAAGAGAATTTATTATCGCCCTTTCCGGCAGCTTTGATGTCGTGGTGGACGACGGGTCTTCCCGACAAGTCTATTCCTTGAATCGTTCCTATTATGGCCTTTACGTTCCCTGTGGTTTATGGCGACAGATGGAAAACTTTTCCACCAATTCTCTGGCCGTGGTATTGAGTTCCACCAAGTTTATAGAATCCGATTACATTCGCGATTATGAAGAATTCTTAAATCATCGAAAAGACTATGAAAAAAAGTGTTTATGATTGTGTTATTCTGCCCTTGAGTAAGATTCACAACCGGGCGGGCAATATTACCATTGTCGAAGGGCAAAAGAATGTTCCATTTGCTGTGCGGCGTATTTACTATTTGTATGATATACCCGGCGGCGAAGACAGGGGCGGTCACGCGCATAAAGAACTTTACCAGCTTATCGTTGCCGCCAGCGGCTCTTTCAATGTCATGCTTGACGACGGAGAAAATAAAAAAATTGTCATGTTGAACCGCCCCGACTATGGTTTGATGGTTGTGCCGGGCATCTGGAGAGAGTTGTTTGAATTTTCATCCGGTGCTATCTGCCTGGTCCTGGCTTCGCAAAAGTATGACAATGAGGATTACATCCGAGATTATGCCGAATTTAACGAATACTGCCAAAAAACGGCGGCTAACAGTAAAAGTCAGGAATAATTGGAGTTTGTGATTGTGAATAATATCCATCCGACATCTATGATCGATGATCGAGTACAAATGGGCAAGAATAATGTGATTCATCCTTCCACCATCATCTATGGGCCAACACAGATCGGCGACGATAATATTATAGGGCCAAATGTTGTGATCGGCACGCCGGGGCAAGATACAAGAAATCCAAGATACGATAGTGGTGACGGGCATATAATCATTGGTAACCGCAATATCATAAGAGAATTTACGGCTATTCAAAAACCATGTTATGAATCTTTAACAGTTTTAGGCGACGATATTTTCCTCATGCAGGGTGTCCATATTCCGCATGATGCTCAAATTTCCAATAAAGTCGTCATAACGCCCATGTGTGCGCTTGCGGGTGTTGTAAAGATTTTGGAAGGGGCTAATCTGGCATTGGGATGTACCGTTACTCAATATAGCGTTATTGGTCAATATTCGATAGTGGCAATGGGCGCTGCCGTAATGAAAAATGTAAAGCCTTTTTCCAGATATATTCCGAACAAAGAAATTTCTGTTAATGACTACGCTATAAAAAAATTTGGTTTCCAGGACTATTATGATGAAATACGAGCCTATGTTATAGATAACATTCTTCCAAAATCTGAAATTATTCTTGATATGATAAACGAATTTAATGATAAACACATTTCTTCTGGAAGACCCCTTTATTGACCATGTCCAAAACAATCCCCTTTTTAGATCTCAAACAAGCCTATCTAGAATTAAAAGATGAACTCGATGCCGCATATCACCGCGTCATGAATTCCGGACGGTTTATTCTTGGCGAGGAAGTAAAAGCATTTGAGAGAGAATTTGCCGACTACTGCGGTGTTAACTATTGCATTGGTGTTGGCAACGGACTGGACGCCCTGCATTTAATTCTTCGGGCAATGGATATCGGGCCAGACGATGAAGTTATTGTTCCTTCCAATACATTTATTGCCACCTGGCTTGCCGTATCCTATGCAGGGGCAACACCAGTGCCGGTGGAACCTGACGAAAAAACATACAATATTGATCCAAAGCTAATTGAAGCGGCGATAACAGAAAAAACAAAGGCGATCATGCCAGTTCATCTTTACGGCCAGCCTGCGGATATGGATCCGATTTTGCGAATTGCGGAAAAATATCAGCTAAAAGTTATCGAAGACGCGGCTCAGGCGCATGGAGCGCGTTACAAGGGAAAGAGGACTGGTGGTTTGGGCGACGCTGCCGGCTTCAGTTTTTATCCAGGAAAAAATCTGGGGGCTTTTGGTGATGGAGGCGCGGTTACAACAAATGACTCGAATCTTGCGGAAAAAGTCCGTCGACTGAGCAATTATGGTTCTCAAGTTAAATATCATCATGAAGTCAAAGGCTTCAATTCACGCCTAGATGAAGTGCAAGCTGCATTGTTGAGGGTAAAGCTTCGTCGTCTAGACGATTGGAACGAAAAAAGAAGAGAAGTTGCCAGCCAGTATGGAAAGCTCGTCTCTATCGCGGATGTTGGATTGCCCATTGTGCTTCCTGATACGCTTCCTGTTTGGCATCTTTATGTAATTCGCCACCACAAAAGAGATGTGCTGCAAAAATATTTGCAACAAAAAGGAATTGATACACTGATTCATTACCCGATACCTGTTCATCAACAATCTGCCTATCTGAAGGTGTTTTCACCAAAGGCGATGGAATTAACACAAACTATCGCGAGTTCCATTCTTTCATTGCCGATGTATCCAGGTTTAAAATCTGATGAAATTGTGGCCATTGCTGATGCGCTTAATACTTTTGCCGGGTAAGGATCAACAGCGTCTCTATGAAAACCATTTTATTGTAATAACTTGCTCTTATCCATGATGCAAAAGATCTGGATCGTTAATTATTATTCAACACCGCCGGATTATGTTTCCAATCCGCGACATCTGGAATTTGCTCACTATTTACGAAAATCTGGATATGATGTTACGATAATTGCTGCCGGCTATCTCAGAGATAAAGATGTTGATTTTGTTCCGAATTCAAGGAAATATATCCGCGTAGACTATGGCGGTCAGAAATTTATTCATATCAAAGTCAGGCATTACAAGGGAAATGGGATTGACCGGATGTTTTCCATTTTTCAATTTGCCTGGCATCTCTTCACATGCCGAAAACATTTTGAAAAACCAGATATTATTCTTCATAATATTCATGCCCCCTTTGATTATCCTGTTAGTTGGTGTGCCAAAAAACTGAAAGCTAAATACATTGTTGAAGCTTGGGATTTATGGCCGGATTCTTTTGTGCGTTTTGGATTGATATCTAAAAATAACCCCATTGTCAAAGCAGCCTATACCTTGGAAAGAAAGCTATACGAAAAAGCTGATAAAATTATTTTTTCTTTTGAGGGAGGCCCGGATTATTTAAGGGACAGGAAGTGGACCAGTGAATCTGGTGGCAAGATTAATCTCGCTAAAATCTTTTACATCAACAATGGCGTGAACATAGAGAAGTTTCAGCAGGATATTCAACAGCACCGACTTCCCGATCAAGACCTTGAGGATGATAATTGTTTTAAGGTGGTTTATCTAGGGTCTATCCGTTTGGTAAATAACATCAAGCAACTGATTGACGCCGCCTATATCCTGAAAACCCATTCTCATATCAAATTCCTGATTTATGGAAACGGCAGTGATAGAGATTATCTAGAGCAATACTGCAAAGACAAGAAAATAGACAATGTTCTGTTTAAAGAAAAATGGATTCCATTTCAAAATGTTCCTTATGTTTTGTCTCGAAGTTCACTCAATATTCTGAATTATCAAAAAGATTTTGGCATTTACGGTGTCAGCTCCGGAAAGCTTTTTCAGTATCTGGCATCTGGAAAGCCAATTCTCTGTAATGTCAAAATCAGTTATTGTGAAATAGAAAAACACAATTTGGGTATTGCTAAAAATTTTGAAACTCCCCGTGAATATGCCAATGCGATACTTGAACTATACAATTTGAATATTGATAATTACAATGCCATGTGCAAGCGTGTAAAAGAAATCGCAAATAAATATGATTACAAGGAATTATCCAGTAAACTGCTTTCGGTTTTAAATTCATAAGTGTCCTTCAAATGTCATTTAAGATATATAGAAATTTTGTTAAACGAATATTTGATCTAATATTGATCATTCCCGCTTTGGTGGTTCTAGTGCCTGTTTTGGCAGCGGCAGCGCTTGTGGTCCGAATTAAATTAGGCTCCCCAGTTTTATTTCGGCAGATGCGCCCCGGCTTTCAAGGTAAGCCCTTCGAACTTTATAAATTCCGTACCATGACCGATGCCCGCGGGCATGATGGCGCACTTCTGCCGGACGCGGCGCGCCTGACACGCTTCGGTCAATTCCTTCGTGCTGCCAGCCTTGACGAGCTTCCGGAATTGCTGAATGTATTAAAAGGCGATATGAGTCTGGTCGGCCCGCGGCCTTTGTTAATGCAGTACCTCGATCGTTATACACTTGAACAGGCAAGGCGCCACGAGGCAAAGCCCGGGATTACTGGCTGGGCACAGGTAAACGGCCGCAATGCGCTCACGTGGGAAGAAAAATTTAAACTGGATGTCTGGTATGTGGATAACCAGTCATTTTGGTTGGATATAAAAATTATTTTTATGACAATTTGGAAAATCTTAAAGCGCGAAGGAATAAATCAACAGGGTCAGGCGACGATGGAAGAGTTTAAAGGGTTATCGCGTGAATAGAACACTATAGAGGCTTTTGTTGGTTAATCTTTTTAAAAGTATTTCTCTGATGAGAGAATCGACAACTTCAGTAAAAAACGTAGTAAGTGCTATAGATCAAAATGCATTTGAATACATAAAAAGGGGGTATAAAATGAAGCAGGATTTAATTATCTATGGTGCAGGTGGTGCCGGTCGTGAACTGGCCACATTTTTAAAAGGCAGTGAAGAGTGGCAGGTTAAGGGGTTTGTAGAAGATGCAACTGACGAAGAACAGATTGAAGGCATAAAAGTATTAGGTAAAAGAGGATATTTGGAGAAAAATGGTGGGGCTGTTGTTGTTTCTATTTTAAGCAACCCATATGAAAGAGAAAAAATTATAAACGAGCTTAAGCAGTTTCCTTCTATCAAATTCCCGAGAGTCCTAACTCCTGGAACATATTATAGCAACAACATCGAATGGGGAGAAGGCGTTGTTGTAGGCTTACCCTGTTCTCTGCTCAGTACGGGTTTGAAACTTGGCAATTTCGTTTTCATTAACTATAATACAGGAATTGGACATGATACTCAGATAGGAGACTATTCAATTCTTTATTCTCACATTGATATCGGAGGGGGTACACGTATAGGACACCATTGTATAATAGGTTCTGGTGTCACCATAAGGCCTGGTGTAGAAATAGGGAATGGCTGTATCGTAGGAGGGGGGTCTATGGTAGTAAAAAATGTGCCAGACAATGTAACGGTGGCTGGTGTTCCGGCTAAAGTAATCAAAGAGCATTAGAAAAGAGACCTGGTTTATTTTGGTTTTGTCAATCAGAATATACCGGAATATACCGGATAATGTGTGCGCGCATGGTGTGCCGGCAAAGGTTGTCGGTCCTGTGGATCTCAAGGAGCGGATGGAATGAAACTGCCTGACTGGTGGACAAACAGGTTGCAGACCGATTATACCCCCCGGGGTCTTTTTTTTCGTGTAGCTGCAGATCTTGCCTTGAGCAATCTGGGGTTGTTCGTCGGGATTCTGACCACGGTGGTCCATAACCGTGATGAGCGGAGCGGGTTCAGTGTAATTTGAAAAAATTTATGTTTCTTGACTTAAGTGAACAGTTTATGTATGTTTTGTTCACTTTGATGGACAATATTACATGAAAACGGAAATCGCTAAAAAAAACATCGCCGGCTGGCCCATTTTTGCCAAAGACGAAATTGCGGCGGTCAAAAGAGTCTTGCAGTCCGGCAAAGTGAACTACTGGACGGGGGAAGAAGGCCGTTTGTTTGAAAAGGAATTTGCCGCAAGTATCAGCGTGAAATATGCCGTCGCTGTGATGAATGGTACGGTTGCATTGGAAGCAGCGCTGATGGCGCTGGGCATAGGGAAAGGTGACGAAGTCATTGTGACGCCCCGAAGTTATATCGCTTCGGCCAGTTGCGCGATTATGCGGGGCGCAAAACCGGTCTTTGCCGATGTGGACAGGGAAAGTCAAAACATTACCGCGGCGACAATTGAAAAAGTGATCACCAGACGAACGCGCGCAATCATTGCGGTGCATCTGGCCGGCTGGCCGTGTTATATGGATGAGATCATGTCCGTGGCCAAAAAACACGACCTTGCGGTCATTGAAGATTGCGCACAGGCATCCGGCGCGTTTTACAAAGGCAGGCCGGTTGGGTCATTCGGAGACGTGGCGGCATTTTCGTTTTGTCAGGATAAGATTATGACCACGGGCGGGGAAGGCGGCATGGTGGCGACAAAGAACAAAGATCTCTGGTCAAAACTCTGGTCATTAAAAGACCATGGTAAAAGCTACGATGCCGTGTACAGTGCAAACGATACGAAACCCGGGCCGTCATTTAAATGGCTGCATGAATCTTTCGGGACAAACTGGCGGATGACGGAAATGCAGGCGGCGATCGGAAGAATTCAATTGCGCAAGCTGAAGAGTTGGGTCGAAAAGCGCAGACATAACGCAGAAATTTTGACCCAAGCGTTTATAAATATTCCCGCTTTCCGGGTAACGATGCCGCCGGAAGATGTCTATCATGCCTTTTACAAGTATTACGTTTTTTTAAGACCGGAGATGCTCAAGGCCGGATGGGATCGCGAGCGTGTGATTGTGGCGATAAACGAACTTGGTATCCCCTGCTTCACGGGCAGTTGCAGTGAAATGTATTTAGAAAAAGCTTTTGACACTGACGGACTGCGGCCGGAAAAACGTCTGCCGGTTGCCCGTGAGCTGGGCGATACGGCAATGATGTTTCCGGTACACCCTACTTTGTCCGAAAAAGATATGAAAGACGTGGTTCGTGCCGTGGAGATAGTTTTGTCGGAGGCCGGCAAGGTATAAAGGAAAAAGTTCTGTCTTCAAAGTTCAAGATTGGCAATGGGCGATAGGGAAAGATGAAAAACAGGCTTATAGGCCAGAGGCGAGCATGAAAAATGAGGAAACAGGAGACAGGAGACAGAAGAATTTCGCGGAATCAGCAAACCCTGACGTCCTCGTAAAAAGTCAATTTCACACTCTTTTCGTCATTCCGGGCTTGACCCGGAATCCAGAAAGCACTTGATAACACTGGATACCGGCCTTCGCCGGGGTGACGGTTTGGGTTACTTTTTACGAGTTCATCAACCTTAATCTAATGGATTATCTTGACAATCATGGCATCTGGCTGTAAATATTACGACGATGAGCGCTAATATACAGCTTTATAGAATGATAAACGGCAGGATTCCGGAAGCGGGCAAGAGGCGCTTGCTTCTTTTAACCGGCGCTCGTCAGACCGGGAAGACAACCCTTGCCAAGAGTAAATATCCGGATTTACGTTATGTTAATCTGGATGCTCCGGAAAATCGTGAGGCGATTCGTCAAATATCCTCATCCCTGTGGGCGAAGGACATTGGACCCGCCGTATTGGACGAAGCTCAAAAAGAGCCTGTTATCTTTGATAAAATAAAATACGCCTTTGATGATGGGGCGCTCTCTTTTTCTGTTCTTCTGGGCTCCAGCCAGATTCTTCTTTTAAAAAAAGATACGGCATTGGCCGGCCGAATTTCAATTTTTGAGCTTTGGCCGCTCATGATGTGCGAGATCTTTAATAATAAGGACACCGCCCCCGAGACATTGCCGCTGGTTGATGATATTTTTTCTTCCATGGCCTTTGACGCCATTTTCGGAAATCAACCTTCTGTTTTGCTGGCCGAGGAAGATGCGTGGCGCCGAAACGCTCAGAACTACATCCTGCAATGGGGCGGGATGCCGGCTTTACTGCCATTGGATGCAGCGGAGCGGTTTCAGTGGCTGAAAGATTATGAATACACTTATCTGGAACGGGATGTTGCCGATCTTGTGCGGCTGGATGATCTGATGCCGTTTAGAAAGTTTCAGCGCCTGGCCGCGCTTCGTTCCGGATGTTTATTAAGCTATGCGGAATTGGCCAGGGATGCCGGTGTCAGCATCGATACGGCGCGGCGCTATCTTGAATATCTTAGACTTTCTTATCAGACTTGGCTCTTGTCGCCTTACCGGGTCAATCTGACCAGCACAGTCATCAAGACACCCAAGACTTACTGGCTTGATGTGGGCCTGATAAGGCATTTGACCGGTGTAAAGGAAGTTGTTTCCGGCGAGCTCTACGAATCGATGGTTGTCGGTGAACTCGTCAAGTGGATGAAGACAATGGCCCGCGATGGAGATTTGTATTTTTACAGGACGCGTTCCGGCCTGGAAGTGGACATTCTTTTTGAATCACAAGCGGGTGTTGTAGGCATGGAAATTAAATCCCGGTCAATTCTGGCTTCCAAAGACACCCGCGGGCTCAGGGAAGTCGCCATTTCACTGGGTGACAAGTGGCGCGGCGGTATGGTGATTTACTCAGGCAAAGAACTCAAGCGCATAGACGAGCCGCACATATGGGCGGTTCCATCACACAGATTGTTTACGGGGAAGGTTTCCAGGCAATAATACGGGTGAAAAACAGGCGAGAGGAGGCAGGAGGCAGGAGACAGGAAGCAGGATACAGGAGACAGGCTAAAGGCTACAGGAGACAGGAGACGGTTTCAAAACGTTTCTTCCAATGTGAAAAACATCCACCCCCGGCCCGGAGTTTACCTCGCTCAGGCGAGGGACCACCCCCGCCGGCGTGGGACAAGGGGCCAGTGATAAGTGGCGTACCTCTAGTGTCCCCCTTTGGAGGGGGCGAGGGGGAGGATGAAAAACGAGGAGGCAGGAGAATAGAAGGTGCCAGGTGCGCTTGGCGCGCGGTTCTGGCACAGATACGAATATTTGGTTGTCCTTTTTATTCGGTATTGTAGGGCAATTGAAAATTGCCTGCGACTATTCCGGGAACGGTAATATCTTCGTCAAGAGATTCCCATCGCAAGGCATACCCATTCAGGCGCAGAGTTACTTCTTTTAATTTTTCTTCGGATGCGTTGGCCAGAAGTTGGAAACGGCTGGCCGGAAAACCAATAATCCGTCCATCGGTAAGTTCAATATATATAATTCTTTTATCTGCCCATGCTCTTATTGCGGCAGGTTCGACAGTTTCATTTTTTATGGCTAAAGTACTCATAAAATTTATTCTCCAGAAATTCGCGATATTCGAAGATTGTCCTTTCGATTTGTCGTATGTTTTGTGGGGAAACACCTTTGTTTCTTGCTAGTCGGACAGGATCAAGCCAGAATTTACATTCACCAGCTGGGGTCTCTACGTGGATATGAGGCGGTTCGTTCCCTTCATCAGAGTAAAAATGATATCTGAATGATCCTGATTTCATTACCGTAGGCATGGTTGATAGTAACGTTAATTAATATTAGAGTCAAGCGTAATCAATGAGAGAATTCAGGAGGCAGGGGACAATTTCAAGCCGCTGCTTCCAATGTACAAAATATCCACCCCCGGCCCTTCTTTAGAAAAGGAGGGCGAATTGGAAGGTCCCCCTTTTTTAAAGGGGGATGCAGGGGGATTTTTTGAGAGGTTGAAGGATTAGTTTCAGCAAAATCTCCCCTAACCCCTCTTTAGAAAAGAGGGGGACTGATACGGTGGTTCTTTGGAAAAGAGAGGGCTGATGCGTAGGATTTCTCGTAGCTCGCGCTCATCGAAATGACATTTTTGAAAGGTTTCCTGTCATTCCGGGCTTGACCCGGAATCCAGAAAGCACTTGAAATAACGGGATTCCCGTCTGCTTCGACAGGCTCAGCAACCGGCGGGAATAATATTATTGTTGTTTTTATGTGATTATGCAAACGTCTCTCATAACGAGCGAGGTGAGGCCGTAATTTATGCGCCTTACGACGGGGATAACCTGTGAAAATTAAGGACAGCGCCTATTTTTTTATGCAACAAGCAAAGAGCAAAAGTGCGTAGCTCACAGTTTTTTTTTCTTGACTTATGTGTCGTTGAGCGATATCCTTACTGTAAGGAGGTAAGGAATGCTTGCAAAGATTACGAGCAAGAATCAGATCACACTGCCACGGAAGATTGTTCAAGAGTTCGTAGGTATTGAATATTTTGATGCTGATGTGCAGGATGGTCGCATTGTACTGGAGCCCGTCAGGATGCAACCTGTAGGCGATACTCTGGGTGGAATCCGGGAAAAGATGAAGAAACTGGGGATAGCACCTGCCGATGTGGCGGGTGCCGTCCAGTGGGCCAGAAGCAAAAAACCGTGATCCGGGCCGTGCTGGACACGAATGTTCTGGTTTCTGCACTCCTTTTTTCCGGAGAGATCGGAAATGTCGTTTCATCCTGGAAGGCCCGCAAATTTGTGCCGGTTTTTTCGCAGGATACGTTTAATGAGTTCAGGCGCGTCCTTTTCTACCCTAAATTTTCACTGACGCCCCGGGAAATCGACGCCCTTCTTCAAGACGAAGTTGTTCCGTTTTGCGAAGTTGTTGATATCGAAGATGAAATCATCGGTGTATGCCGGGATCGCGCCGATGATAAATTCCTCTCCTGTGCCGTGGCTGCAAAGGCCGACTACATCATCAGCGGTGACAAGGATCTGCTTGTTCTGGGCAATTTTCGCAACATCCCTATTATAACAGCCGCCGAGCTTCAGAGAAAAATGAGCTAAGGAAGAACACTGTAGTGAACGGTCGCGACCGTTCAATGCGGCTGGTACTCAAGGAACGCTCACGGGCGTTCCCTACAACACACAAAATCATAACGATTTAATGTAGTGTGGACATTCATGTCCGCGAAAAGACCGGTCATTTCCGCTGGTTGCTGAGCCTGTCGAAGCAGGCGGGAGGCGGAAGTGACGCAATTTATGCGCCTTGACTTTAGCAAACAATATTGATAGTAATTGTTCACTTTGATGGACAATATTGAATGAATTCTGAACTAATTAAGAAAATCATAGCAGAATGGCTTAAAGACAAGGTCTTTCCGCCTCTTATAAAAAGAGATATGCCGGAGTTGGTATTGGAGAAGGCATCGGAGATTATTGCTATAGCCGGGCCGCGTCGGGCAGGTAAAACAAGCTATATGTATCAACTGATACAAGAACTTTTGGCCCAGGGAAACTGGAGCCGGGACGATATTCTGTTTGTAGATTTCGAAGACTACCGTCTTGCTGATTTCACCGCCACTGATACGGACGCCCTTTTCACCGCTTTTCAGCAGGTTACCGGAAAAGCGCCGACTTTTCTTTTTTTCGATGAAATTCAGCAGTTGCCCGGTTGGAGCCGCGTCCTGCGGACATTGCACAATCAGAACCGCTACCGTATCGTTATAACGGGCAGTAATGCCGGCTTGCTGGAGCGGGAAATCGCGACGGAACTGCGCGGCCGGTGTCGCAACATTCTCATTATGCCCTTTTCCTTTCGGGAATTTCTGAACTTTCACGGCATTTCTTATGACGAGCTGAGCCTGTTGACTCCCGCTAGAGGAAGGGTTCTCAAGGCCTTTGAGCAATATTTGAAAGAGGGCGGATTTCCGGAAATCGTCAAAAAGGATACCGTTCCGGAAAAGCGGGAAATCCTTCAGTCCTATTATCGGACAATATTCTACAGGGATATCCTGGAACGCTACAATGTTAAGGCCAAGGCGGTATTAGAAGCCGTCATGCGCTATAGTCTCATCATTTTTTCCGATCTGTTCTCAATCTCCATGCTTGAAAAAGAATTAAAGCGGCATAAGCTTCCCGGCAGCAAGCAGACCATATCTAATTATCTTGGCTATTTGCAGGAAGTTTTTTTTCTCGTTGCCCATGAGAAATTCAGTTATTCCCCTCGACAAAGGATGATGAATCCCAAAAAGACCTATCTTTTGGATACTGGTTTTCCCCTGCTATCCACGGAGTTTTCGGAAAATAAGGGGAAATTGCTGGAGAATGTTGTCGCCATCGAATTGTTTCGGCGCCGGGCGGAATGCTTCTACTACAAAGGGCGCCGGGAATGTGATTTTATTATCCAGGAAAGGGCAAAACCCAAAGCGGCCATCCAGGTGTGCTGGGAACTGACGATGAAAAATGAAACAAGGGAATTACAAGGTCTTCGGGAGGCCATGAAAGCTTTTTCAATAGAGGAGGCTTTTATCCTCACCAACGATGAGGAGAAAGAACTGGTGTTTGATGGCACAAAAATACGAACCATACCGGTCTGGAAATGGTTGCTGGGGAAAATTCCAAATCAAAAATGTGAGCCTTGTGAGGGGGCGGGCTTGCGAAATGAGGAGACAGAAGACAGGGAACAGGAAACGGAAGTCAGGAGACAGGAGTCGGGAAACAGCGTCGACCCCTTTCTTCCAACGTGAAAAACATCCACCTCCGGCCTGCTAAAGCAGGCCACCCCCGCCGGCGTGGGATAAGAAGGACGCGCTTCGCGATTTCATGTTAATTTTCCTTGCGCGGCAATCCGCAATGTCTCCGATTCGGGCGTGACGAAGAGGATAAAATAATTAAACAAGAAACGTACTTCTGATATCCCCCTTGGGAGGGGGCCGAGGGGGAGGACGGAATTCGGAGGGCGGTGTATGACAAGGTCTGAAATTTTGGAGATTATTGCCAACGGTGAAAATTCAGGTGTTGAATTCAAACTGGACAATGTCCGGCCTGAGCAACTGGCAAAAGAAATTGTTGCCCTTGCCAATTTCCAAGGAGGTAAAATAATTTTAGGGGTTGATGATAACGGCAAAATAAAAGGGCTATCGAGGCCTGATGTTGAAACTTGGGTCATGGATACTGTTTTTGGTCGCTATGTTCACCCGCTTATTTTACCATTTTATGAAGAGCTTAAGTTGGACGGTGGCAAAAGAATTGCGGTGATTTCCCTCACACAGGGAATATCCAAGCCTTATGTTGTTCGTCATAACAATAGAGAAGATGTTTATATACGCGTTGGCAGCACCTCGCGCCTGGCTTCCCGTGAACAACAAGCGCGTTTGTATTCCATAGGCGGTTTGCTTCATACGGAACTGATGCCCGTACCGGGAACATCACTGACGTGTCTGGATCGTGCCCGTTTATTAAATTATTTTCAGGATATCCTTCAAGACCCGGATATACCGGCAACGGAGTCCGCTTGGGATCTGCGATTGCAAAGGCTTGGCTTTCTGGTTTCAGGCATTGCCGGTCATTCCGTCTGTACGATTGCGGGGCTACTATTGTTCGGCATTAAGCCGCGCAGTTATCTGAAACAAGCCGGCTTGCGTCTAATGGTATTTTCAGGCCACGATAAAGATTATCAGGCGCTTTTGGATGAGGCGTTGGATTTTCCGCTTACGGGACGTTTTGTCGGACGCGGCAAAATTAATACTCTTGTAGAACCTGGATTGATCGAACATTTTGCTTCAACTATCTCGCCTTTTATTGCAAGGGATTCGGCGACTCTTAGTAAAACGATGCGCAGAGAAAATCAATGGTTGTATCCTTTTGAGGCGGTTCGCGAAATTGTTGTTAATGCATTGGCGCACCGCGACTGGACAAGGTTTATGGAAACGGAAGTTTGCATGTATGCGGATAAAATGGAGGTCATCAGCCCCGGCGCTTTGCAAAATTCAATGACCATCGAGAAAATGATTGCGGGCCAGCGACAAGCGCGAAATCCCATTATCGTTGAGGTTCTGCGCGACTATGGCTATGTGGATGCCCGTGGAATGGGTATTCGCGCCAAAGTGATTCCTTTGATGAAAGCGGCGGGTCAGGAAGCGGTGTTTGAAGCGACGGATGATTACGTCAAAACAATATTTCTGCAAATAAAGGGGCAAATAAAGGGGCATTTGAGCAAGCAAAATGCCCCTTTAAGCAAACTGCAAACAGATATATTGAAGTACATGAAAAAGAACAAATATACATCCTATGACGATATTGCAGAGCTTACAAACATGCATAAAACAACCGTCAGACGAAATATTCAAAAACTTAAAGCAGCGGGCTTTATTGAAAGAATCGGTTCAAAAAAAGCGGGCTATTGGAGGGTGTTGTGAGGGACAGAAAGACGGCGACGAGTAATGAGTAACGAGTGATCAGTAATTAGAGATCTACCGATAGTGTCCCCCTTTGGCGGGGCAGAGGGGATGGTGAAAAAGGAGGAAACAGGGGATATGAGTCAGAATGCAGGGAGACAGGAGTCGGGAAACAATTTCAAGCCGCTGCTTCCAATGAGAAAAACATCCACCCCCGGCCCTTCTTTAGAAAAGGAGGGCGAATTAGAAGGTTCCCCTTTTTTAAAGGGGGATGCAGGGGGATTTTTTGAGAGGTTGAAGGATTAGTTTCTGCAAAATCTCCCCTAACCCCTCTTTAGAAAAGAGGGGGACTGATACGGCGGTTCTTTATAAAGGAGGGGGACTGATGCGTAGGATTTCTCGTAGCTCGCGTTCATCGAAATGACATTTTTGAAAGGTCTCCTTCCATTCCGGGCTTGACCCGGAATCCAGAAAGCACTTGATAACACTGGATGCCGGTTTTCACCGGTATGACGATGTTGACGGTTACGCAGGGTTCTGCAAAGCTGTCACGAGCCATGAGCCATCCACCATTCCTCCAACCCTCTAAACTTCTAATCATCTAATCTGCTAACTCTCCACCCCCGGCCTGCTAAAGCGGGCCACGCCCGCCGGCGTGGGACAAGGAGGATGCACTTCACGCTTTTTATCTTAAATTTTTGCCTGGGTAATAATGCCTGGTGGCAGATAAAAAAATGGCGGAGAGAGCGGGATTTGAACCCGCGGTACACCTTTTAAGGGCATACAATCGCTTAGCAGGCGATCGCTTTCGACCACTCAGCCATCTCTCCGCGTGGGTGTGTTCCGGCATTAACAGTTGTTCCGGTTTGTATTGGAATGAAAATGTCTGTTAACTACCGAGACCTTTGCATAATTCTTTTTTCAGTCACTCCGTGCTTGACCCGGAATCTCCAAAGCACTCGATAACACTGGATACCGCCCCCCTCGATTTCGCGCGGTCCGGTATGACGACATTGCCGTTACGTAGTGCTGTGCAAAGCTCTCCTACCTTTGTCCAAAATTGGAAAGAGCCTCTTTTACTTTTGGCTATCTACTACCGGCTTGAACGAAAATCAAGCCCTAATTGATGAACTTAGTGAAACTCCCCCCCGCCGCCTCCGGCATTTCCCCCACTTCCTCGTAATGCCCCCTATTCCATAAATATTTCCTGCTTTTACAGTTTGAAAAAAGAGTTGAGTAAATCAGCGACTTCGCGGGGGCGCTCTTCCTGGAGGAAATGATCCGCGTCGATTAGATGAACCGTAAGTTGGTCAAAGCAGTCTTCTATGTGGTTTAGGTAATCGGGAATGATGACTTTGTCTTTGTTGCCGTAAATATACATGGTCGGGATGGAGATCTTTTTCCCCGCTAGCTCCTGCCAGCGTTTTGTGTCATTTCTCATATTGCGGTAGTAAAACGCCCCTGTCGCAGGGGTGTTTTCTATTTTATAGCAACGGATGTATTCTTCGATGGCGGCGGCCGGAATTTTTCCCTCCCGTCCCGGTGTGCCGAAGCACCAGCGGATCCACACCTCCTCGTTGCCCCGGATCATCGCTTCCGGCAGGTCTCTTTGTTGCTGGAAGTATTGGTACATAAAGGCGACACAACCGTTTTTCTTATGGGTGGCTATTGCCTCGGCGTTACCCCGGGCATTGGCGAGAATGGGAAAATTCATAATGACAAGTTTTTTGATCCGTTTGGGATGGGCAAAGGCCATCTCCTGGACGACGTTACCACCCCAGTCATGGCCGACGAGAAAAAAATCACCGATGTTCAGAGCGTCGAGTACCTGCATGATATCCATGGCGAGCGCTTGTTTTTGATAAAGAGCCGGGTCGAGGGTTCGTTCACTGTCGCCCAGGCCGCGCAGGTCTGGCGCGATGATCCGTAAATCGCGGTTCATATAGGGCGCAATCTGCTCCCAACAGTATGAGCTCTCCGGCCAGCCATGCTGCATCACTACCGGGTATCCGTCGCGATTCCCTGAGTCGCGCACATTGAAGTTTCCGCGTGCAACTTCAACTTTGTATGTCTGCATGATTTTCCTCCTTAATGGTATCTTTAATTACCACGAAATCAAACAGGGATGAATGGCTAATCTGTTGATCATCGCTTTTTGCCCATCACTTAGCTGTCACGAGCCACGGGTTAATCGCAAGCCACCATTCCTCCAACCCTCTAAACTTCTAATCATCTAATCTGCTAACTCTCCATCTCCGGCCCGCTAAAGCAGGCCACCCCTGCCGCCCCCCCTTCGACAAGCTCAGGGTGAACGGGGGACAATAAGGATGCGCTTCGCGCCTTGAGCCACTCTCCCCACCCGGGCCGCAGTCGGCCAAGAATGGTGAATCGGCGGTGCCTTATCCTTCTTCCTCTGCAGGCACGTGCTAAATGATCATTTCGCGAATTTTTTCAGATAATTTATCTGCTTTGCCGAGAGGTTGAATTTTTTCATGATGTAGTTGTCCAATTTATCGAATCCTTCCCTGTTTTCCATTATTTTATCAACCATTTTAACAATTGCACCAAGGGTTCTTTTGTTCCATAACGGCAGGGGCATTTCTTCAAGGTGGCTTCTTAAGACTTTTATGCTGGAATACTTTTTCTGAAAGATAAACTGATAGATTGTCGAATTAAAGAGCGCGGCGATTACTTTGAGCGGGTAATCGGGAATTCGAGGGATGACGATGTTGGCGCTGTTTAAAGTCAGCCTCTGTTTATCATCGTAGGCAAAAACCAATTTTCTGGAAATGAAACGATAGATCAGTTTTTCTTTTGCGCGATACATTTCAACCGGAGCCGTCTGTTGAAATTTTTCCGGCGTAAAGCGCACAAACCCAGACGGCTCCGACAGTATGAAATTTTGCACGTCTTTGCCTTTATAGATCGGCTCAAAATCACGCCTTGGTTTGTCCAAGATCAATTGCCTGTTGTTTCCTGTGACTATTCCCAGTGCCCACTGCGCCCTGTTTTTCAGCGTCGTTATTTTTGTTTCATATATTTTATCGATGATTTTCGCATCGGAGCTGCCCGTATGGATATCAAAAATGTAGTCGCGGTTCTTCAGCCAGCGGCTTTGCCGGATGTGGCAGCTTTCATTTTCTTTTACTATTTTAACTTTGCTGTTTCCAGGACAGTTATTTTTGTGCAGATCCAATCTTATAACCGGCGTGAAAACATTTTTGAATATGCGGCCAAGTGGGATTATTTTTTTAATCTTTGTCTGTTTTAAAATAATTTCCCTGATGTCGCGGTGTGTTTTTACGTACAAAATTGCTTCGGGTAAAAGATAGGATAGCGTTGCACCGTCGCGTAGCCGGTCAATGCTGTTGTTCAGGAAATAAGCAAATGATTCGCGGGAAATAATCGCAGGGTGTAATTTTTTTAATCTTTGCGCCTCGGTTTTTGTAAAATGAGCGCCCCACGGTGGATTGGTGGCAATGAAATCAAAATCCCGGAAGATGTCATCATGCAGGTCAAGCGCGTTTCTACACACGATGTTGGGCACAAATTCTTCGTTTTTAAATTCTATTAAGATATTCAGGCGTGCAATCCGCACGGCAATTTTATCAAGATCCACTCCATATATGTTTGACGGATTTTCTACGATTTCGGCAAAAGCCAGCAGGAATTGACCGGTCCCGCAGCAGGGATCAAAAACCTTTGCATCCCTTTGGACATAATCGGCAACAAGCTTGTCAACTATCACGCGCGGCGTGTAATATGATCCATTTTGAGATTTGTGTCCCTCAATCAGAAATGATTGATACAAAAAACCCAGGATGTCTCTTTGTTTCGGGATGTCGCAGTTGAGCAGGAAAGAATAATTTCCTTTGATTAAATGAGAGTCTGTTTCAGAAATCCACTGGTTGATTTCTTCTTTAATTTGCCGGTTGGCAACAGGTAAATTTCTTTTGTGAATAATGTCGTCCAAACTGACGGACGAAATGATTTTTTCTCTTTGCAAGACATTCAGGCAGACAAGTAAAAGAGCAGACAACGGTTCTACGTTATTCGTTTTTACGAAATCGATGATGGCGTTTAACTTCGAAAGCCCGGCTTTATCTTCTGCATATTCGTCGGGCATGAAAGTCCGTTTCGCTTTTGCCTTGTTCGCCCTGGTGTTTAATTTTTTCCACTCACCACGGGAAATTTCGGCTTTCAGGTTCTCAATATCCCGCTTATGAAAAACATGCGGCGAATTTCCGCCGATCGTCTGTAAATGACCGCATTTGACCCAGTTCCTCACCGTGGCAGTGCAGACGCCTAAAAATATGGCTGCCTTTTTAATATCAATCGCCGTGTGATTGTTGTGTGTCATGAAATGCTCCACAAAGTCTATATGATTTTTATGTTTCGCCCGTGCCGGTGCTCTTGAACGCTTGACCGGTGGGTTCGCCCGTTTACGGTGGTCCTGGACTGGTGGGTGGGTTTTGCCGGTCAAATCAAAAAGCCCCTGTAACAACAGAGGCTTTCGAATTGTTCTGGCGGAGGGAGCAGGATTCGAACCCGCGAGACTTTCGTCCAACGGTTTTCAAGACCGCCGCCATCGACCACTCGGCCATCCCTCCATGATTATTTCTACGGCTGTTTGCCGGTTTTGCTCAGGCGGTGATCCTTTCCAGTCCCCGCATGTACGGACGGAGCGCTTCGGGAATGACGATACTGCCGTCGGCCTGCTGATAGTTTTCCATGACTGCAACGACGGTGCGCCCCACCGCAAGGCCGGAGCCGTTGAGAGTGTGGACGAATTCGACTTTGCCGCTGTCTTTGCGGCGGAAACGGATTGCCGCGCGCCTGGCCTGAAAATCCTCAAAGTTGCTGCACGACGATATTTCCCGGTATGTATTCTGCCCGGGCATCCATGCCTCGACATCGTAGGTCTTCGCCGACGAGAACCCCAGATCTCCCGTGCACAGGCAAACCGTGCGGAAGGGGATGCCCAGGCGCTTGAGGATTTCTTCTGCGTTGGCTGTGAGCTTTTCCAGCTCATCATAAGATGTTTCGGGCTTGCTGAATTTGACCATTTCGACTTTGTTGAACTGATGCTGTCTGATCAGCCCTCTGGTGTCTTTCCCGTACGAGCCGGCCTCGGCGCGGAAACAGGCGGAATAAGCGACAAAATAAACGGGCAGCATGTCTTCGTCAAGAATTTCATCGCGATAGATGTTGGTGACCGGTACTTCCGCAGTCGGAATCAGGTAGTATTCCATGCCCTCGATTTTGAACAGGTCTTCTTTGAATTTGGGAAGCTGCCCCGTGCCCGTCATGCTTTCGGCGTTGACCATAAAGGGGGTGAAGACTTCCGTATAGCCGTGTTCGGAGGTGTGCAGATCCAGCATGAAGTTGGTGATGGCACGCTCCAGTTGGGCGGCTGCGCCGCGGTATAACGTGAAGCGGGCGCCGGTGATTTTTGCACCCCGCGCAAAATCGAGGATGTTGAGGTTTTCGCCCAGGTCGAAATGCTGTTTGGGTTCAAAGTTGAAAAAAGGTATTTCCCCCCAGGTGCGCACCACCGCGTTGTCCTCCGGATTACTTCCCACGGGCACGGACTCATGCTGCACATTGGGAATGATCATGACAAAAGCGCCAAGTTCTTCTTCGGTGGCTTTGAGGCTCTCGTCGTATTCCTTGATTTTTGCCGACACCTCGCCCATTTTGGCAATCAGCCCGGAGGCGTCTTCTTTTTTCTTTTTCAACTCACCAACCTGCTTGGAGACGCTGTTGCGTTCGTTACGCAGCGCTTCTACCGCCTGCAGGATGTCTCTTCTTTTTGCCTCCAGATCCAGAAAGCGGCCGAAGTCGATTTTCTGGCCGCGCTCGTCCATTTTCTTTTGGACCAGTTCGATGTTCTGTCGTAAGTATTTGATATCCAGCATAAATCACCTGTTTCTACTTTCGCTGTTTGCATCTTAACAAGTTGCGATTTTCTACCACTTCGGTGTTTTGAAGTCAACGCTTTTGTCTGTTTGCCCGCATCAGGAGGCCCTTTTCCTGTCTTTTAGCCTGCTTATAAGTGCCTGCATTTCCGGGCTTTTCAGAAGGTAGGCGCAAAGCAAGTAAGCTGACCCGCCTGCTGCGACGGATGCGGCGAGGTGAATCAGTCTCGTTTTAAAGGCGGCGTTTGTCTGCCAGGTCATGAAGTACTCAATGGCCCCGATGGCGGCCAGCATCGCCAGCGAGGAAATCACGATTTTGAAGAAGGAAACGTAAAAAGTGCGGTCCAGATATATACCGATTTTTCTTTTTAAAACGAAAGCCAGAATCGCCACATTAACCATTGCGGAAAGTGAACCGGCCAGCGCAATGCCGTTATGCCTGAGCGGAATCATCAGCGCCAGACTAGCCAGCACATTGACAACAAGCGCGGCGATGGCGGCCTTCAGCGGCCAGCGTGAGTCCTGAAGGGAATAAAACGAAGAAACAAAGACACGCAGTATTGAATAAGCCCACAGTCCCAGAGCATAGCAAAATAGCGCCTGACCAGTTTTAACGACAGCCTCTTCGTCGAATGCTCCCCTTTGGAACAGTACCGAGATGATCGGCAAATGCAGCGCCATCAAGGCCAGCATCGCAGGAATGGTCAGGAAAAGCAAAAGCCGGAGGGAAAAAGAAATTCCGGATTTCAAATCGTCCATACGACCTGCCGCCACATGGCTGGAAAAACTCGGCAGTGCCGCCGTCCCTACGGCAATGGCAAAAATGCCCAGCGGAAACTCCATGATGCGGTCGGCATAAAAAAGATATGTGACGGAACCTCCGGGTAAAAGTGATGCGAGCACTGTGCCGATAAATACATTTATTGTGCCCACGCCGGCACCTAAAACCGCCGGCAGCATGAGCAGGCCGATTTGTTTGAGGCCCGGATGGCGCAGGTTAAAACTGAATTTCAGCTTCACTCCGAATTTGACAAGTGCCGGCCACTGCATGGCCAGTTGCAGCGCCCCGCCCGCCAGCACACCGATGGCCAGAGCGGTAATCGGGTAAGCAAAGTAGGGGCGCAAAAAGAAAGCCGCGGCGATCATGGCGATGTTGAGCATGACCGGTGACAGAGCGGGCATGGTGAAGTGTCGAAAAGAGTTGAGAATCCCCATGCACAGCGCCACCAATGCGATGAAAAAAATATAGGGGAACATCAGACGGTTCAGAAAAACAGTCAGGCCGAATTTATCCGCATCGGCGACAAACCCCGGCGCGATGAGTGTGACAATCAGGGGAGACAGGACAATACCCAGGATGGTCACGGCGGCGAGAATAGCAGACAGAATCGTAAAGACATTGTTGGCCAGCTCCAGGGCATCGTGGCGTGATTTAGTGTTTAAGTATTCGGTGAAAACCGGCACGAAAGAAATGGTCAGGGAGCCTTCGCCCAGCAGACGCCGCAGCATGTTGGGAATACGAAACGCCACCCAAAAGGCGTCGGTCATCCAGCTTGCGCCGAAGAAGGCGGCAATGACTATATCGCGGGCGACACCAAAGACCCGGCTTACCATTGTGGCGCCGCCGACAATTCCGGCTGCTTTGGCAACCCTGGCATTTTCCGATTTCTGGTTGTGGTTTCCCATAATTATAAGTGCGCGTCGCTTTACGCCTGGAAAAAGCTAGTCCCGGTCTTCAATCGACAGTGCGTCAATCTTTCGTTCGAGTTCTGTACGGGAAACGCCGCTCACGACGATGGACTTTTTTCTTCCTCTCGTTCCTGCGGCGATGGCCATTTGACTTTTTTTCAAGCCGAGTTTTTTGGACAAAAGGGCGATGACGGCATCGTTGGCCGCCCCTTCCACCGGCGGTGCGGTCACTCTGACTTTGAGCAGGCCGTCCGCGATGCCGGCTATTTCCGCCCTTGATGAGTGTGGATTGACCTGGATGCCGAAAGAAAGGCCGCTTTTCATTTCGCGAATCAGAAGCGTCTGGGCCAATTTACAAACCTTTCTAAATGCCGCCGGCGATCTGTATCATCGTCTTCACAAGAAACTGCTGCAAAAAAATGATGACCAACAGGACGATCAGCGGAGAAAAGTCCACAGGCAGAGAGTGAGCGGGAATGATTCTGCGTATCGGCGCCAGCAGCGGCTCGGTCACACGGTACAAAAAGATAACGATTTTGTTGTAGGGGTCGGGATTCACCCAGGAGATCACGGCGCGCGCGATAATAATCCACATATACACGGTAAGTATTATATCGATGACTTTTGCAATGGCAACAATCAGATTGCCGGTGGCGATATTCAACATAATAAGAATTCCTTCGCTGCGGCCGTCAACAAGGAGGCGCAAAGATTTCAGCCGCAAAATCGAGCAGCGCCGTATTGAAGGCGTCGGGCTGCTCCATCATGACCATGTGACCGGCCTCTTCAATAATGACAAGTTTTGTGCCTTCAATGGCCGCCGCTATCGCTTCCGACGCAGCCGGCGGCGTCATTTTGTCTTCACGTCCGCAGACAGCCAGCACCGGCACGCGAATGTTTTTTGCCTCGCGGGTGATATCGAATCTGCTGCAGGCCAGCATATTGGCGTACACCACGCCGGGATCCGCCTCGGCGAGCCGGGCGCGTGCCGTGTCATATAGCTTTGCCCGGTTTTGTCTGGCCAGAGAAAACTTGCACATCATATCCATGACCAGTTCCGGGTTTGTTTGAAAACCGCTTAAGATGTCCGGGTTGACGGGCATGGCCAGCCCGCCTCCCACTGCCGCCACACCGCTTGGTTCGTCGGGGTGGTGCAAGGCAAATGACAGGGCGATGGCGGCACCCAGTGAGTGCCCCACCAGCAGGGGACGCGACAGTCCCGCCGCGCCGATAATTTCCCTGAGGCGTGCAACGCATCCGTCAATGCTTTGTTCGGCTGCTCCTTCTGATTTACCGTGACCCGGCAGGTTCACGGCAAGGATGTTAAACCGTGTATGCATTTTTGAGTATTGCATTGTCCACACATCGGATGTGCCGCCCGAGCCGTGAATGAACACCAGAGACTGAGCGTGTGCGCCGAAATCAACCGGATTGACCCAGCATGCTATTTTTTTGTCGTTCACGTTGAAATATTTAAGCATTATTTATCTCCGCCATGAGCCTGACTATCACAAAAACGATTTTTTATGCAATGGAAGATTGGATTTATATTGACAG
>Ga0255344_1002257_pt1 | contig 23812 bp, 19 predicted proteins | sample wastewater_treat_5_FD_192414 | JGI IMG/M metagenome (GOLD analysis project Ga0255344, IMG submission 192414) | Wastewater microbial communities from Lulu Island WWTP, Vancouver, Canada - plant18 | ecosystem: Engineered > WWTP > Wastewater > Unclassified | place: Canada: Vancouver, British... | reverse complement strand
TTTGCGGAAAGATTGGCTTTGAGGTATTTCTTTTTATCTTCGGGGTCGTACTGCATTATCTCTTCACCTCTTACAGAATATAACCCCTTTGATCTTATATATTGTACTACATTTTTGTGAAGATAGCAAGTACAATCAGTGTTTTTTTCGATATTTTTTCTTATCTGAGAGGAGGAGATCTCCAGCGGCGGAGTCTCGGAAATGCGTATACATCCGTACTGACTCAGGCGTGAAGCCGCTTCTCTCAGTTCTTCCATATCGCCGTTATTTCTCGAAACAGCGCAGAGTGTGACCTGAGAGAGGATGTCCTCGAATCTGAACCACTTCTCAAAGCAGAGAAGCATATCGCTTCCCACAAGAAGATACAGTTCATCATCAGGGAAAAGGCTGCGGAAATGCTCTACTGTATAAATAGTATAACTCACACGGTCGCTTTTAATCTCGTAATCCGAAACTTCCAGTCCCTCCGTGCCTTCGCAGGCAAGACGAAGCATCTCCAGTCTGTCCTCTCCCGACGCATATTCAGCGCTTGAACGGTGAGGGGATATTTTTGAGGGAAGCAGGAATATCCTGTCCAGTCCGAAATCCTTCATAGCAGCCTTTGCAAGATGGATATGCCCGTTATGAACGGGATTGAAGCTTCCGCCGTATATACCTGTACGCATTCTGTCACCTCCACGGACGCTTTCCCTGCGTCCAGCCTTTATCCTTCCAGTATTTCACATCAGCCTCATTGAAACCGTTTTTCTGCATCATGCTCATCATGAAGAAAAGTCCTCTTGTTTTCAGAGGTATACCCACTCTGCCTTCCCTGCCGAGAATCTTCTTGGCCAGCGAGTCGGTCTTCTTGCCGATAGCAGCCTTTATTTCCGGCTTGACTCTGCTCCAGTCGCTCTCCATAACAGCCTTGCCGTACTTGTAAACTCTCGGTATTCCCCAGAAGAAACAGCTGTCGGCTACGTCTTTCATTGCCGACTTCATGCCCATTCCTGCCGCAGTCGATATTATCACTGCCTGCTTTCCGAACATTTTCTCCTCGGGGCGATGCACCATCCAGCGCCATCCGTAATGGTCAAGGAAAGCTTTCATCTGTCCCGTGGCATGGAATACATAAGTGGGAGTAGTGAATATCAGCACATCAGAGCTGTCGAGCATTTCCGTGATCGGACGCAACTGAGAATAGTGCGGACATTTATCCTCGCTCTCTGTAATGCATTTCGCACAGCCGCAGCAGAAGTTCCCGAAATCACGGGGAAGGAATATCTCGCTGATATTTTCCGCACTTGTCAGCTTTTCCGCAAGGATGCGCCCTGTATTGTAGGTCGAGCCTTTATGGTTCGTACCGCTTATAATGAGTACTTTCATACTTTTCCTCTGAATTTCCTGATTATTTGCCCGTTGAACTTATCAAAGTTCTCCGGGAGCATCATTACTTTGCCTTGGGGATATTCTCGATAACGGGTTCTTTCTCGTTGCGCTTGAAAAGCACGAACTTTGAACCTATGACCTGCACTACGTCAGCGCCTGTCTGCTCAGCTATTGCATCAGCGGCTTCTCTTGCGGTCCAGCCCGAATTTTCCAGAACTCTCAGCTTTATCAGTTCTCTCTTGCGGAGAGCCTCGGCGATGTCCTTGCACATAGCCTCTGTAACTCCGCCCTTGCCTATCTGATAGATAGTCTCATATGTTGAAGCGATACCACGAAGGTATGCTCTCTGTTTGCTTGTAAGCATAATTTTCTCCTTTTATTTTTGGGATAAATAATCATAAAGTGCCTTTAATGCCGCACCTCTGTGGCTTATGGCATTCTTTTCATCAGCGGAAAGTTCAGCCATAGTCCTGTCGCCTACCATGAAAACAGGGTCGTAGCCGAAACCGTTGGTGCCACGCATTTCATGACCGATACAGCCGATACAGCCGCCGTCCATGGTCTTTACTTCGTTTTCGTCGATATATGCGATAGTACATTGGAACGAAGCCGTTCTCTTATCATCGGGAACATCCTTCATTTCCTCCAGAAGCTTCCGGCACTCATGTCCCTTTGGCGCATATCTTGCGGAGTACACTCCCGGTCTGCCGTCAAGCGCATTGACGCAGAGACCGCTGTCGTCTGCGATAGTGGGCAGTTTTACGATGTCGTACACTGCCTTTGCCTTTATCATTGCATTCTCCGCAAAAGTTGTGCCGTTTTCCTCGGGCTCGCAGTCCGCACCTGCTTCACGCTGTGATATAACTTCAATGCCCAGCGGAGCGAGAATTTCTCTCGCTTCACGGAGCTTATTTGCATTGTTTGTGGCCATGACCAGCTTCTTATTCATCGTCATCGCCCTTTCTGCCGAACAGTCTGCTGAAGAATCCACGCTTTTTCTTCTTCTCAGGCTGAGGCGCAGGAGCTTCTTCCTCCTCAGCTTCGGCTTCATCGTCTTCGTCCTCATCATTGGACTCATCTTCGTCTTCGTCTTCATCCTCGGACTCATCTTCGTCTTCGTCCTCATCGTTGGACTCATCTTCGTCTTCGTCCTCATCGTCGGACTCTTCGTCGTCTTCGTCCTCATCGTCGGACTCATCTTCGTCTTCGTCCTCATCGTTGGACTCATCATCGTCTTCGGCTTCATCGTCGGACTCAGCTTCGTCTTCATCGTCGGACTCTTCCTCAGCTTCGTCTTCATCCTTGGACTCTTCCTCAGCTTCGTCTTCATCCTTGGACTCTTCCTCAGCTTCGTCCTCACCCTTGGACTCTTCCTCAGCTTCGTCTTCGTCGTACTCTTCTTCGTCCTCGTCTTCCTCTTCGGTCTCGTAAGGAACAAATTCGCCGTACTCGTTGTATTCGCCGAGAACTACGTCTTCATCGGTCTCATAAGGAACGAACTCACCGTACTCATTGTACTCGCCGAGAACTTCCTCGCCTTCTTCTTCGGTCTCCTCCTCTGCTTCTTCCACAGCCTCAGGCATCGCAAAGAGAGCATCCACGAAGTCTCTGCTGTTGAACGGCTGGAGGTCTTCTATCTTCTCGCCGATACCGATAAGCTTTACAGGGATGCCCAGTTCGTTCTTGATGGAGATAACTATACCGCCCTTTGCTGTACCGTCCAGCTTTGTGAGAACGATACCGGAGATCGGTGCTGTCTCGCTGAAAAGTCTTGCCTGATTAACGGCATTCTGACCTGTTGTAGCGTCCAGAACGAGGAGGACTTCTCTTGAACTTTCGGGAGCCTTCTTGTCGATGATACGGTTTATCTTTGCAAGCTCATCCATAAGATTCTTCTTGTTGTGGAGACGGCCTGCTGTGTCGATGATAACTACATCGCAGCCTCTTGCCTGTGCAGCATCAAGTGCATCGTACACAACTGCGCCGGGGTCTGAGCCTTCTGCGTGCTTTACGATGTCAACGCCTGCCCTGTCAGTCCACACCTGAAGCTGGTCGATAGCAGCTGCACGGAATGTATCCGCAGCAGCAACGAGTACCTTTTTGCCCTCCTGCTTGAACTGATGGCTCAGCTTGCCGATAGTTGTGGTCTTACCTGCGCCGTTTACGCCTATTACCATGATAACGGCAGGAGAAACGCTCAGGTCAAGTCCTGTATCATCGCCCATCATTTCGGATACTACCTCATGGATAAGCTCCATGATCTCCTGCGGGTCTGTGATACCTCTCTCCTTTATCTTCTTGCGGAGCTGATCGCATATCTCTTCCGAGGTCTCAACTCCGATATCGCTCATTATCATCTGCTCTTCAAGCTGGTCGAAGAGCTCATCATCTATTTCCGTGAAGGAATTGAGAATACGCTGGATGCCTCCGAAAAGGAAGTCCTTGGTCTTTCTCAGTCCGTCAGCGATCTTTTTAATAATACCCATGTATTACCTCCGATTAACTGATTTCTGATTTATGCTTACTGTATATCTGCTACATCTTCCTGGAAATCCACCTGTTCCATCTTCAGCAGCTTGGAGATGCCGTCCTCCTGCATGGTAACACCGTAAAGGACGTTTGCTTCTTCCATAGCGCTTCGTCTGTGAGTGACCAGCACGAACTGAGTGGTATCGGTGAAGTTTTTCAGATACTGCGCATATTTTCTTACGTTTACTTCGTCAAGTGCCGCATCTATCTCATCGAGGATACAGAAGGGCGCAGGTCTCAGTCTCAGGATAGCGAAGTAAATAGCTATCGCAACGAATGACTGCTCGCCACCCGAAAGGGATATAAGGTTCTTGATGACCTTTCCGGGAGGTGCTACGCTTATCTCTATGCCCGATTCAAGCACGTTGTCAGGGTCGCTGAGTATCAGCTCTGCCTTTCCGCCGCCGAATAATTCAACGAATATCTCCTTGAAGTTGGAGTTTATTATGCGGAAGCTGTCTGTGAATATCCTGCACATCTCCTCGGTAAGGTCAGTGATTATCTTCTCCAGTTCAGCCTTTGACTTCTGTATATCCGCTATCTGCTCAGACATGAAGGTGTATCTCTCCGATACTTCCTTGTACTCCTCGATAGCGTCAACGTTTACACTTCCGAGAGCCCTTATCTTGTTGCGTACCTCTGTGAGTTCACGCTGTGCGGCGGTGATATCCGCTATCTTCTCCGCAAGCTGTACAGCCTCCGAACGTGTGAGCTGATAGCTTTCGGAGAGCTGACGGATGATATTGTCCGTATCCCTGAGATTTGAGTCTCGTCTTTCCTCCAGTCTTGTGACCTCGGCGGAAAGCTTTTCCTTGGCTTCGTTTATTTCCTTCAGGCCCTTCTGCATCTCATTGACCAGACGGGTCTGCTCGGTATGCATAGCCTGATACCGGCTTATTTCCTCGTTGTAGGACTTAGTGTTGCCCTTGAAGCTGTCAAGGTCTGCTTTCAGCTTTTCGATATCGGCTTTCTTGGCAGCAATTATCTCATTCTGACGGGCTATCTCGTCTTCAAACTGTCTGTTTCCGTATTTCAGCTCTTCAAGGCTTCTCTCGATACGTGATATCTCGGTCTCCTGAGCCTGAACGTCCTTGGCAGTCTCCATAACCTTCAGCTTCTGAGCGGAAAGCTTTTCCGACAGTTCTGCACGTTTCAGTCTCAGCTTTTCACGGACATCCTGTCCCTGAGCCAGTTTTTCTTCGGCTTCCTTTATGAGGGTTTCGGTCTCGGCAAGTCCCTTCTCGGAATCGGCTATGGTCTGCTCTGCGGAAGCTATCTTCTGCTCGGCTTCGTCCACAAGCTTTCCCGAATTCTCAGACTGTGCCCTTACCTGTTCCATAAGTGATGCAAGACTTGAAAGTTCGGCATTTATGCGTACTCTGTCAGCCTCGCACTTTGTAAGTTCATCCTTAGCGGCTTCTGTGTCATAGGCAAGCTTTGCTCTTTCGGCACGAAGCTTCTCCGCATTTGCGCTGAGGCTGTCCTTCTGAGCGGAAAGCTTTGCTATATCGGCATCGAGGGTATCTATCTCGTTTTTACGGGTGATGACTCCTCCCGAGCGCTGTGCCGAACCTCCGGTGAACGAACCGCCTGCGTTGATGACCTGACCGTCAAGAGTTACTATCCTGAACTTATAGCCATACTTTTTGGCGATATTCGTAGCGGAATCGATATCCTCTGCGATGACGATACGTCCCAGCAGAGAGTTGATGATACCGCTGAATTTCTGGTCATAGGTAACTATCCTGCTGGCATTTGCCACGAATCCCTCACAGTTTTCAAGCCCCTGTTCACGAAGCTCATAGCCCTTGACAGAGGTGATAGGAAGAAATGTAGCACGTCCGCCTTTCTGCTCTTTCAGGAAGCGGATGCATCTCTTTGCGATGTCTTCATTCTCAACGATTATGTTCTGCATTGCGCCGCCGAGAGCAGTTTCAACTGCAACTGCATACTCGGGAGCAACTCCGATATTCTGAGCGACTGTACCGAAGATACCGCCGATACGTCCCTGCTTTGAGGCTTTCAGCACCTGCTTTACGCTTCCTGCAAAGCCCTCCATGTTGTTTTCAAGGTCGGTGAGTATCTTGCGTCTCTGCTGTTTGTCTTTCAGGTCGTAGAGCACCTTTTCAAAGTCGCTCTTAGCCTGCTCAAAGCTGTCATTCCGTGACTTGTAAAGTCTCTCCAGACCGCTGAGTTTGTTTCTGAGTTCCTCGGTAAGTTCTGTATTTTTCCTCAGTTCTTCCTGACTCAGCTTAGTTTTCTCCTCATAGTCGGCCAGTGACTTCTCAACATCACTGCTGCTCTCACGGAGTTCAATAAGGCGCTGTTTCTGCTCGTCTATGAGTTTTCTTGATGATTCGCAGGCGAATTTGTACTCGCTCTGCTTTATATAAAGGGAATTTATCTCGCTGCCTGCCTTATCAACGGAATCGCCCAGCTGTGAGCTTTCTGCTTCGGCTGCTGCGAATTCCTTTTCGGTAACGGCTATTTCTGCTTCCACAGCCTTTTTCAGTTCTTTCAGCTCTTCCAGCTTTTGTGCAGCAGCTATCCTGTCTTTTTCCAGACGCTTCTTAGTTCCCTCGGAATTCTCGATACTCTTCTTTGCTGTCTCGATAGCGTCGGTGCAGTGCTTGATATCGTTCTCGAAAACGGCGATCTCCGATTTCATATCAGAAGCGGACTGCTCCTCCTCCAGCATTTTCTTTCTCAGTTCATCCTGTCTTATGGTGCTTTCCTGCATCTTACGGATGGCATCCTGTATCTTGTCTTCCTCGTGCTGGATGTCATTTTCCACATTCTCGTACTCGTTCTTGCTGAGGAGTATCTTTTCGTCCAGCTTTTCCAGCTTTTCCTTCAGGTCGTCCAGACGGCTTACCCATACGGATATCTCCAGCTTTTTCCTCTCCTCGGCAAGGCGGATGAACTTTTCTGCCTTTTCAGCCTGATGTTTCAGAGGTCCCACACGGCCTTCCAGTTCCGAGAGAATGTCTGTCAGTCTGAGGAGATTTTCCTGAGCGGCGGTGAGTTTTCGCTCGGCTTCCAGCTTTTTGTAGCGGAATTTCGAGATACCTGCCGCTTCCTCGAAAATATCACGGCGCTCGTTGCTCTTCTGAGCCACGATCTCTGCGATACGGCCCTGTCCGATGATGGAGTAGCCGTCACGTCCCAGACCCGTATCCATAAACAGTTCGTTTATATCTTTAAGACGGCATGACCGTCCGTTTATCATGTATTCGCTTTCGCCGCTTCGGTAGAGCTTTCTTGTTACTGCCACCTCGTCGTCCATGTCTGCGATAGTCTTGTCAGAATTGTCGATATTCAGCGTAACAGCGGCAAATCCCATAGGCTTTCTTGCCACGGTTCCCGAGAAGATAACGTCCTCCATCTTGTTGCCTCGGAGAGTCTTTGTAGACTGCTCACCAAGCACCCAGCGGACGGAGTCGCCGATATTGCTCTTGCCGCTTCCGTTAGGGCCGACAACTGCGGTAAGTCCCTTGTCGAAAGTAAGGCTTATCTTGTCAGGGAACGACTTGAATCCCTGTATTTCCAGTGATTTAAGGTACAACAGCTCACCTCCTCAGTTCGCATTTATACTTCGGGACGCTCTCGTCCCCGATTATTTTTATATCTATCCCTCTTTCGAGAAGCTCCAGATAATTCGACTTTTTATGGCCCATTGCCTTGCTTATGCATGAAGGATGAACAGCTATGGTATGCTTTCCTTTCAGCTTCTGCAATTTTGCGTCGGCTTCTTCTTTGACATATTTCTGCGGTCTGTTCATATCTGCCATTTCAAAAAGTTCATTCCATATCAGGTGATTATAGATCCTGCTCTCGCAAAGTTCACGGAATGCGGGATGATAGAATCCTCCCACCATGTCCTTTTCCACGAATTCAGAAGCGTGAAGTCCGCATTTTATGACTCTTATGCCGTTTTTCCCGAATTCTTCCAGCATACCTGCGGCAATCTCCACCACATCGTCAAAGTCATAATGCTCACGTTCATCATCTGCACCGCCAAAAAGCCGGTATTCTCCGCTTTCCAGAAGTTCTGCAAGCCTTGTGCCTTTAAGTATCACAACAGGGTAGATACGGACAGTGTCGGGATGTATTTCCAGTATCTTCTCCATAGTCTCATATTCGTCATTCCCTGTGCTTTTGTAGAGACCTATCATCATCTGCAAGCCCAGTTCAAAGCCGTACTGACGGATAAGACTGCTTGCATTGACTACATCCTCTGCGGTGTGTCCACGCTCATTTGCTTCAAGCACCTTGTCACTCATGGACTGTGCTCCCAGCTCTATCGCCGTAACACCGTAAGTTTTCAACAGCGACAGCACCTCATTGTTGATACAGTCGGGACGGGTGGAGCAGCGTATTCCCCTGAATTTTCCCTCGCCCACGAATTCATGAGCAGCTTCGAGAAGCTCAAGCATATAATCCCGTGGGATAGCCGTGAAGCTTCCGCCGAAAAATGCTATCTCCGTATCCTCGGGGGACTTCACCTCGCTTAGCGCCTGTGTGCATATCTCCCTGACCTCATTTCCGTCGGGAAGATGCTGAGCGCCGCTTATGGTGTTCTGGTCGCAGAATGAACACTTATGGGGACATCCGATATGTGGGATGAATATGGAAATATTACTGTGCTTCATATCCCATAAGCTCTAAAGCTTCCTTTGCGGCAAGCTGCTCGGCTTCCTTTTTGCTCTTGCCCTTGCCCTTGCCTATGACCTGAGAGTTAAGGCATACCTCAACGACAAAGCGCTTGTTGTGGCCGGGGCCCTCCTCGCCTATAAGTACGTACTCCACCTTTTCCTCGGGATTTTTCTGCACTACTTCCTGGAGAAGCGTCTTGAAATCGCTGAGCACGGGCTTTTTGGTACGCTTGATATCATCGGGCATGAAACGGAGAATATGCTTTGCGGCTGCCTCCATTCCGCCGTCAAGGTATATAGCGGCGATAACAGCTTCAAATGCGTCTGCCAGTATCGAGGGACGCTCTCTGCCGCCTGTGTTTTCCTCGCCTTTTCCGAGATGGAGAAATTCTCCCAGCTGTATCTGCTGTGCGAATACAAAGAGTGACTTTTCGCATACCAGTGATGCTCTCATCTTTGTAAGCTCTCCCTCGGGAACATTTATATTCTTGTAGAGATAATCCGAGACAACGATGGAAAGCACGCTGTCTCCGAGAAATTCAAGTCTTTCATTGCTTCCGCCTGCACGCTTTTTCTCGTTTGCATATGAGGAATGTGAAAGAGCCTGCTCGATAAGTTCCTTGTTTTTGAATGTATAGCCGATTATATTTTCAAATTCTTCGGTCTTTCTCATGATCCTTACTCCTTTTCAGCGGCGGCAAGTTTTGCAACGTAGGCTTCTATCTCCTCGATAACATTGCCCTCGACGCACTTTCTTGCCTGTCTTACCGCATTGAAAAATGCCGTGGAATCGGAACTTCCGTGAGCCTTGATGACGGGCTTCTTCACACCTAAAAGTGCTGAACCGCCAACTTCCTTGTAGTCCATCTGCTTACGGAATTCCTTTATCTTTCCCAGTGAGAACAGAGCACCTATCTTGCCTGCACCTGAGAAAATCCACTTTATCTTTTTACTGAAAAACGAGCCCATACCTTCATAGAGTTTCAGAGCGATATTTCCTGTGAAACCGTCAGTAACTACTACCTGCACTTCGCCCTTGGGCATATCTCTTGCTTCGATATTGCCCACGAAGCTGAGCCCCGACTTTTCAAGGAGCTGATAAGCTTCTATTTCCAGCTCTCTGCCCTTAGTCTCCTCTGCACCGATGTTCAGCAGTGCGACTTTAGGGTTCTTCACGCCCATGACCTTTTCCATATAGGCGCTTCCCATAATTGCGAACTGCACCAGCATCTCGGCACGGCACTCTGTGTTTGCTCCTGCGTCTGCAAGAAGAAAGCTTCCCTTGTCCGCAGGGAGTATGGGTGAAGGAGCGATACGCTTAATGCCTTTGATACGCTTGACGATGAAGGTAGATCCCATGACCAGTGCTCCCGTACTTCCTGCTGATACAAAGGCATCGCCTCTGCCCTCTGCAAGAAGTCTCAGACCGAGAGCCATGGACGAATCCTTGCCCGATTTTATGATCTCCTTCGGTTCCTCATGTATATCAAAAACATCATCAGTATGCACGATCTCGATACCGTTAAGGCTGAGACCGTTTTCCTCCGCACACTTCTTTATCTTTGTTTCGCTGCCTGTGAGTATTATCTCAACTCCAAGCTCGCTGACTGCTTTCGCACAGCCCTTTACTACTTCGAGGGGAGCGTTGTCCCCTCCGAAAGCATCAACTATTACTCTGACTGCCAACTCTCTCCAACTCCTTCTTCAGTGCTTCGACGGCTCTTTCTGCGTATGCTTCGTATTTGAGTTTCTTGTCCTTAATCTTCATGCCGATGTCAGGGAGTATGCCCATATTTGCGCCCATCGGCTGGAATTTTCCGCTGTTGAAGCTGTCGCTGATGTAAGCGGAGAGCGCACCTGTCATAGTCTCACGTGGAAGCACGACAGGCTCAAGGCCTTTCAGCTTCCTTGCTGCGGCAGTACCTGCAATGATACCGCTTGCCGCTGATTCCATATATCCCTCAACGCCTGTTATCTGACCTGCGAAGTATATCTCAGGGTGCTGACGCATGGAGAAATCGGAGTTCAGCAGTTCGGGGCTGTTGATGAAAGTATTGCGGTGCATAACGCCGTAGCGCATGAATTCCGCATTTTCCAGTCCCGTTATCATGGAGAATACCCTTTTCTGCTCGCCGAATTTCAGATTTGTCTGGAATCCCACAAGGTTGAAAAGTGTGCCCTCGCTGTTCTCACGGCGAAGCTGTACTACTGCATAAGGACGTCTGCCTGTACGTGGGTCATCGATGCCGACAGGCTTCATAGGGCCGAAACGCATGGTGTCAACACCACGTCTTGCCAGTTCCTCGATAGGCATACAGCCTTCGTAAACGCTGAACGGATGTGTCTCGAAGTCTTTGAGCTGTACCTTTTCCGCAGAGATGAGTGCCTCATAGAATGCAAGGTACTCCTCCTTGTTCATGGGACAGTTCACATAGTCGGCCTCGCCTCTGCCGTAGCGTGAAGCGTAGAAGACCTTCTCCTTGTCGAGACTTTCATATGTGACTATGGGAGCAGCCGCATCATAGAAGCTGAGGCCTTCGCCGCAAAGCTCCTTTATGCGCTCAGCCATTGCTCCCGATGTAAGAGGGCCTGTTGCGATAATCACCGTACCGTCGGGTATTTCCGTGACCTCCTCGCCTATGACCTCTATAAGGGGATGTGACTTTATCTTAGCTGTAACTGCGTCTGAGAATCTCTCTCTGTCAACTGCCAGCGCTCCGCCTGCTTCTACGGAATTCTCCTTAGCACATGGAACTGTCAGGGAGCCCAGCATTTCCATCTCATACTTCAGCAGTCCTGCCGCTGAGCCGAGACGGGCAGCTTTCAGTGAATTCGAGCATACCAGCTCCGCAAATCCGCTGTACTTATGGGCAGGAGAGTATTTCCCGGGCTTCATTTCGTAAAGCTTAACGTTTATGCCCTCCTGAGCAAGTCTCCAGGCCGCTTCACAGCCTGCAAGACCTGCGCCTATAACGCTTACTGTCATTTCTTTATCTCTCTTTCATATCCGCAGCCTTCGTTCTCACAAATGAGCTTTCCCGATTTACCGCCCTTTATGAACAGGGTCTTTCCGCACTGAGGGCATACCTCGGCGGAAGGAACGTTCCATGTCATGAAGTTGCAGTCGGGGTATCCCTCACAGCCGTAGAAGCTTCTGCCCTTCTTTGACTTCTTGAGCAGCATCTTCTTTCCGCAGCGTGGGCAGGTACCGTCGGCTTCCGTTACTATCTTCTTGGTGTTCCTGCATTCGGGGAATCCCGGGCAGGCAAGGAATTTTCCGTACTTGCTGTACTTTATTACCATATTCTTGCCGCAGAGCTCACAGACAACGTCGGTCTCCTCATCGGGCACCTTGACACGCTTGCCGTCCATAGCCTCCTCAGCCTTTTTCAGAGTCTCGGAGAAATCATCGTAAAACTCATGGAGAGTGCTTACCCAGTCCTTTTCACCATGCTCGACCTCATCCAGGTTGTTTTCCATTTCTGCGGTGAATTTTGCGTCAACTATCTTATTGAAGTGGTCCTTCATCAGTTCGGTGATGACCTCGCCCAGATTTGTGGGTTTCAGAGATTTTCCCTCATGCTCCACGTATCGCCTTGAAGTAATGGTCGTAATGGTCGGAGCGTAGGTACTCGGACGGCCGATGCCGTTTTCTTCCAGTGCCTTGATAAGGGAAGCTTCGGTATATCTCGGAGGCGGCTGAGTGAAATGCTGATTTCCGTTTATCGATTTCAGCTTCAGCTTATCATCCTTTTTGAGTTCGGGAAGCATTTTCTTGCTGCCCTCGTCCGAATCGCTTGACTCAACGTAGAGGACCATGAATCCGTCGAACTTTACAGAATAGCCCGATGCTCTGAATGTGCAGCCGTTTGCCTCGATATCAGCAGAAACGGTGTCAAGGAGAGCATTTGCCATCTGGCTTGCGATGAATCGCTCCCATATCAGCTTGTAAAGCTTATACTGGTCTGATGTAAGGCTGTTCTTTACTCTTTCGGGAGTAAGCTCGGGTGTTGAAGGACGGATAGCTTCATGAGCGTCCTGAGCGTTATTCTTGGATTTATATGTTCTCGGCTCGGGAGGAAGGTAGTCCTTGCCGTAAACTGTGCCGATATACTCAGCGGCAGCAGCCTTTGCCTCGTCGGAGATACGCAGACTGTCGGTTCTCATGTAGGTGATAAGACCAACAGCGCCTACTCCCTCAACGTCAACACCTTCGTAAAGTTCCTGTGCAGCCTTCATGGTACGCTTTGCCGAGAAGCTGAGCTTCTTGGAAGCCTCCTGCTGCAAGGTGGATGTGATAAACGGAGGTGCCGGCTGTTTCTTGGTGACACGCTTCTTCACGTTGGCTACGGTATATTCCGCATTCTCCAGACGCTTCAGAAGTCCGTCTGCTTCTGCCTGATTCGGTATTTCCAGCTTTTTTCCGTCAACAGCTACCAGTGCCGCATCGAATACCTTTCTCGATGATGGTGCTGTGAATTTTGCGTCGATGGACCAGTATTCCTTTGGTACGAACTGGCGTATCTCGTTTTCCCTGTCCACGATAAGACGTACTGCAACCGACTGAACACGGCCTGCCGAAAGTCCACGCTTTACCTTTTTCCACAGGAAAGGGCTGAGTTCATAGCCCACAAGTCTGTCAAGGATACGTCTTGCCTGCTGTGCGTTAACAAGGTCGAGATCGATCTTATGAGGATCGCTCATGCCGTTCTTTACTCCTGTTTTGGTGATCTCATTGAATGCGACACGGTTGTTGTCGTTGAGATCAAGTTTCAGCATCTGTGCTATATGCCATGATATAGCTTCTCCCTCACGGTCAGGGTCGGTTGCGAGATAGACTTTGTCGCATTTCTTGGCACGTTTCTTCAGTTCCTTGATGACGTCCTCTTTGCCCTTCATATCCGTGTACTGAGGTGCAAAGTCATTGTCCTTATCCACGCCCATCTTGGATTTCGGAAGATCACGGACGTGCCCCATAGAAGCGATGACTTCATACCCGGGACCCAGATACTTCTGTATGGTTTTTGCCTTTGCAGGCGACTCAACTATTACTAAATCTGACATTTGAATTTTTCCCCTTATCTGTACAACTCATACATTTTGCCAGGAAGCGACCTGATCGCTCCCACTATTTCAAGTTCCGTAAGTTCTGTCATCAACTCAGCGGAATCCATATCCAGTCTTCGGCAGATCTCGTCAGCATGGAGACTGCCGTGTTTAAGTTCAGCGACTATACTGCGCTGAATAGCTGTCAATTCCTCATTATCGGTATCATCAGCCAACCTATCCTCAGGGATATCGGGAACTGACGGTATATCTTCAACGGCTTTTTCAGCCTTTTTTCGTCTTGGTCTTGTTACGTTTTTTCGTCTGCATCAGTCTGAACGGCAGCCCTGCCCTCCCAGACAATGCCTGCTTCTCTGCCTGTGGCAATGCTGTTGGCATTTTCACGTATCTCGGCATCGACAGGACCTCCCAGACGGAACAGATCAAGCATATCCTCCGAACCGTAGAAAGGCTGTGCGCCCTCACGGAGAAGCTGTATATTCCCAGAGTATCTGCTGCTGAATATATCGGCAGGCGGCATAACAAACACATCCCTGCCCTGTTCCGAGGCAAGTCTCGCCGTTATGAGCGAGCCGCTTTTCAGTGAAGCTTCAAAGACCACTGCCGCCCTTCCGAGAGCCGCAAGTATTCGGTTACGGGACGGAAAATTCTGCGGAAGGGGCTGAGTTCCCGGAGGATATTCCGAGACAAATACACCGCCGCTTTCCAGCACCTGATCCCTGTACTTCTCATTTGGCTTCGGATAGATAACATCCACTCCGCAGCCCATAACGCAGGCTGTAGGACGTTTTTTGCGGACCGCCGCCATCTGAGATGTTATGTCGATGCCGACTGCGAATCCACTGACAATGACCACATTTTTAGCCGCAAGCTCGCCGCATATGGTATCGGCAGCCATAAGGCTGTATTCCGAAGCGTTCCTTGTACCTACTGCGGTTATTGTCCTTGTACCGCTCAGGCAGGAAATATTGCCTTTATAATAGAGTATGGCAGGCGGATTGAAAAGATGTCTCAGCTGATGGGGATAGAGACTGTCGGAATAGCCTATTACTTCCGTGCCCTTTTCTCTGCACTGTTCAATGAACTTCTCAGCATGAGAAAGCTCGGTACCTGTCAGCCTTTCCCTTTCGACATCCGAAAGTTTCAGCGTAACAGAGCCGTCCGAGAGCATTTCACAGGCTTCCTGAGCGGAAGTGAAAAGGCACATAGCCTCCCAAATCCTGCGGCTGCCTGTACCGAATACCATGGAAAGCCACATCCAGTATTTAGTCTCATCCATATCCTCACCGCCTTATCTGTCTTTCTGACTTATCACTTTTTAAGTTCCCACATGAGAATGCCTGCCGCCATTGCAGCATTCAGTGAATTTATATTTCCATTCATGGGGATAGTAACTCTGCGTGTGCATCTTGCAGCCACATCAGCAGGGAGACCATTTCCCTCATTGCCTATGAATACAGCGTGTCTGCCTGTGAAACTGCACTCTGTCACCTTCAGAGCGTCCTTGTCGATGACAGCTGCCGATGATCCGACTCCGTTTTCCTCAAGCAGAGCGAAAAGTGCGTCGGTATCGTTTATGACCGATATATTCATGCGGAAAACCGAGCCCATAGTCGAACGAATGACCTTTGGGCTGTAGAGGTCACAGCTTCCCGAAAGAATTATTCCGTCGATCCCGAGGGCATCCGCAGTACGTATGACCATACCTACGTTGCCGGGGTCCTGAAGTCCGTATAGGACAACGTATCTGCCGTTATCACGGAAAGCAGGCTTTTTGCCCGATGGTATGCGGCAAATGGCAAATACGCCCTGAGTGCTGTCTGTTGAAGCTATCCTGTTTCCAAGTTCATTTGAAATAACAAGTACCTTTGTATCTCTCAAATCAGCCTGCAACAGTCCGTCAGCTGTTTTATTGTAGGCATTTTCCGTGAGGATGAGATGGGATACACTGCCGTCCCTGAGAGCGTCCTCAGTTATACGCAGCCCCTCCAACACGAATAAGCCGTACTGAAGTCTTTCTTTTTTTGAGGAAGAGAGCTTCTGATACAGCTTGACAGTAGGATTATCTTTTGAAGTTATGATATTTTCCAATAGTACGAACACCTCCTGTAATAAAGGTGTAAGGCGCAAGATGCCGAGCAGCACCTTGCCCCCTAACAAAAACACGCTCTTGATAAAGGAGCGTGTTTCAAGTCTCAATTAAAGAGCAGCCTTAGCCTTTTCAACGATTGCTGTGAAACCGGCTGCATCGTGAATAGCGATCTCGGAGAGCATCTTTCTGTTGAGTGAGATGCCAGCCTTCTTGCAGCCGTTCATGAATGTTGAGTAGTTCATGCCGTTGAGCTTAGCAGCAGCAGAGATTCTTGCGATCCAGAGCTGTCTGAACTGTCTCTTCTTCTGCTTTCTGCCGATAAATGCGTAGTTGCCTGACTTCATTACGGCCTGCTTAGCCATCTTGAAGTGCTTGCTCTTTGCGCCCCAGTAGCCCTTAGCAAGCTTTAAAGTCTTATTTCTTCTCTTACGAGTCATCATTGCACCTTTAATACGTGCCATAGTCTTTTACCTCCAAAAATAAAATTACGGGAAATCCTTTATGCTCCGATGCACCTATTAAAGGTATGGAACGAGCTTCTTGATTGTAGGAGCGTTTGTGCAATCAGCAACGCCAGCGTTACGAGCGATTCTCTTACGCTTTGTATCCTTCTGAGTAAGTCTGTGTCTCTTGTTTGTGTGCTGATACTTCACCTTACCGGTTCCTGTAATCTTAAAACGCTTCTTAGCGCCTGAGTGAGTTTTAACCTTTACCTTTGCCATTTTATGATCCTCCTTACTTAGCCGCCTTGGGAACAACGAACATAACTATGCTGCGTCCTTCCATTTTTGCGGGCTTATCCACAGTGCCGACTGCTGAAACTGCTTCCTTGAAACGCTCAAGCAGCTCTTCGCCGAGCTGTGGGTGCGCAATTGCTCTTTTACGGAATCTTACTGAGACCTTCAGCTTATCCCCGCCCTGTAAGAATTTCACGGCCTGGTTAACCTTTGTCTCGAAATCGTGGGTATCGATAGTGGAGAACATTCTGATCTCCTTGATAGCAACGACTTTCTGATTTTTTCTTGCTTCCTTTTCACGCTTCTGCTGTTCAAAGCAATACTTACCGTAGTCCATGATTCGGCATACGGGCGGTGTTGCCTGCGGAGCGATCTTTACAAGGTCAAGATCCTTATCATAAGCCATCTGCTGAGCTTCCTTTGCGGATAATACACCGAGCTTTGTTCCGTCAGCGTCGATCACGAGAATCTCTTTGTCTCGTATCTCTTCGTTGATCTGCAGTTCCTGTTTGCTAATCGTCAAGCACCTCCAAGCAAAATTTTATAAAACAAAAATGAGTGCAGAAAATATCCGCACTCATACAATACATAACCTAAAGCTGCCTGATGATATCAAGCTGCCCTCTGACACATATTGACCGTTTCAGCTTAGCCCGACGGTGAGAACGCATAGTTCTGCTTTGTTTACTCAAATATTATATACCTGTTTCCGCATTTTGTCAAGCGTCAGCCGCATTTTTGTCATCATGCACAATAAGCATCATCTTTCTCCTGCTTTTGCTGTTCACTTTTCTTTGTCTGCTTTATTTCCTTGATCTTGTCCCATATTGCAAATCTTACTCTGTATTTCCGCGGCTTTTCAAGTATGTCCATTTCCTTATCGTCGAAGAATTCCTTTTCCGTATCTTTATCATCCATTACCTCGCAGGCCGCAGGGATGCACAGCGGAGGGTACATCACGCACCACCAGTTATGTCCGCCTGCCTCGCCTATCTCGATCCGCAGAGCACGGTAATTTCCCGAAGGCATGGTAATATCCTCATACTCACGCTCATCGAAATCGTAATCCTCTATTGATGCACGTACAGGCAAATTACAGCCGTATTCTTCGAGAGTTATCTCCGCAAGAGTTTCGATGTCGTCGAGCCTGCTTTCGGCTATGCGCTCAGCTTCTTCCATGTCAGAAGCACCTCTCAGAATGCCGCTTTCCAGGATCGCATCACGGACTTTCAGTTTCATGTCCTGATCGTATTCGCTGTCGGAATTGGCAAGGATGTGAAGCCGGAGCACACTGCTCCTCAGCTTGTCCAGCGCCAGCCCGTCATTAACGAATTTTCCTGCATTTGATATAAGTATAGCAGCTATCATTCCCCATGTCAATACAGTCTCCAGATGTTTCCTCATTTTTATCACCTCGACCATATAATGGGCAGAAGAATGATGATTATTCAGTCAACGCAAAAGGAAGGGACCTTTCCGAAGAAAAGTCCCTTTGATAATCGTTATTTCAGATCACTTTGCAGCCTCAGGAAGAGCTGGGATGATGGAGAGCTTGTACTTCTGTACAGCAAGAGCGTCCTTATTTGTAACGCCGTTGCCTACGCTCTCACAGTCAGCGTTGATCTCGCCCTGCGATGTAAGCTTATACTTTGCAGGATTTGAAAGTGACTGCATGATAAGAACTGCGTCTGAAACGTCAACAGCCTTATCACAGTTGGAGTCACCGTAAACAACGTTCTTTGATGCGCCAACAGGTGATGTTGTTACGATAGCTGTTTTTGTTGTAGTTGTTACAGCTGGCTTAGCAGTTGTTGTTGTCTTAGACTCATCTGTCTTCTCGGCAGGCTTTGAACCGTCAGGCTCGATACCGCCTACGAGTACACCGTCGTCGTAAACGCAGATGTAGTCACAGCGCTCCTCCGGCGGATCATCAACTGCGAAGAAGTCTTCCTTAACGCCGAGCTTCATGTGTGAGTAGCTCCAGTCATTCTCAGGATCCCACTTGTATACGATGTACTTATGAGTCTCAGGATCTGTGTAGCCCTTGCCGTAGAAACCTACTGAGAACTGGCTCTTCTTGCCTGAGTTAACGATAGTGCAGTCTTCCCATGAAAGCTCTACATAGTAGATGCTGTCTGAATCCTTATACTTCTTGAGCGGGCTTACGGTGCACTTAGCGCCCTCGATCTCCATTTCGGACTGATCGTAAAGCTTCTTTGTATCGATGATAGATGGATCAGAAACTTCTGAAGCATCGATGAAGTATCTTATTGTAAGGTTCTTGGATGGAGTTGTTTCGCCTGAAAGCACCTTCAGTGAAACTTCAACAGCACCTGTGCCGTCGTCGTTTCTGCTGTCGATACCGCAAGCTTCTACCCAGTAGCCGCTGCCGCCTTCGCCGCCTGCGCCGCCGCCGTAAACTCTCTTCTCATCCTCAGGAGGGAAGTTAGGAGTTACAGCCATATCCTCTGTGCCGTAGATAGCATAGAGACCTGCTGATGCGCCGGGGAGACAAGCGTTGTAGTCGATGGTAACTTCGTTTTCTACCCAGTCCTTTGTAGCGTCGTCGTGGCCGTCGCTTCCGTCAGGACCGCCTGCGAGAGCGCCCCAGAGGATGTGTCTCTGCTCACGGGCATCTTCAGCCATAAGGAGGCCTGATGCTGCACGGTGGTGAGGATTCTTTACAGCGGTGTCATTGTAGCCGACAACGAATGCTCTCGGACCGTGAGTACCGTTCCTGCCTGCAAGTACGGAGAACTTTTCTTCTTCCTTGTATGTTATGTCGTTCTGACCGAGAACGTAGTCCATCTGCTTCTTTGCCCATTCGCTCCACTCGCTTGGCTTGCCGTCGTTGTGGTACTTATCGTAGAGCAGACAGATGAGCTGCATAGCTGTGTTGTAACGGCAGCTTCCCCACTGGTTGAGGTAAGCGAAACCGCCCTTTGTCTCCAGCTGCTTCCATGTCTTGAGGCACTTGCCGAGGCAGTCATCGTCCCAGAAATCCTTGAATACGTACTGGTTCTTGCCCTGTGCGTCTCTTATCTTCTGTACCATGTCAAGCTCAGGATGTTCCTGATTGATAACAGCCCACATAAGAGCAGCGCCTGACCACATATCGTTCCAGCAGTAGCACCAGCCTGATGGAGCATAGTAATCGAAGAGGTCGTAAGCAGTCTTATCGCCCTGCTCGAATACCTTTGCATCACCTGTAGCAAGGTACATCCAAGCAGCAGCCCAGCAGAAATCGTCTTCCCAGTGTGAAGAACCGTAGAATGCGCCAGGGCCGTCGCCGTTATCGGAAAGTTCCTGTGGATTCTCGGTAGCGAACTTCCAGAGAGCCTTTGCGTATTTCAGTGACTTTGCAGCATATTCCTCATCAGTATCCTTGAAGTTAAGGTAGTTGATAGCCAGTGAAGCACAAGCAGATACAACGTAATCTGTCTGAGGCTTCTCAGCTGTGAGGAAGAATGCAGGACGAGGCATTGTGTCAACTTCAGGAGTGTTCCAGATAGCGTGGTCGATATTACCGTCGCCTACCTGATAGCAGTGAGCAACAACAGTGCCGTTTTCGTCAAGGAAAGTACACTTCATGAGGTAGTCATTGAAGTGACGAAGGATAGTTTCCATATGGTCATCCTGTTCCAGCTTCTTGAATACATCTCTGTACTCATAATACTCCCAGCCGAGAGTAGCAGCTGAATAGTTTTCAGGCATACCGAATTCAACGTGGTCACCTGCATCATGGAAGCCGCCTGCAACGTCGATAGTACCGTCGCCGTCGGGATCGAGAGCGTCCTTGTACTTTTCCATGAATGAAGCAGAGAGGTTAGTACCGCCCTTGCTTGCGTTAGTTGTAAGGCCGTCCCACTCTACCATAGGAACGTGTGCATCATATGTGTGACAGTCACCTCTCCATGAAAGGCGAGAGTCTCTGTCAGCAGTATCACCGCACATATTTGCATCGTAGAAATACAGTGAATACTGTAATGCACGAGCATAGTCGATGTCAAGACCTGAGTCCTGAACGATCTCACTGATCGGTGCAGAGAACTGCGGTTCCTCTGCAGCTTCTTCGGCGTGTACAGCAGGTACATATGCCGCCAATGAAGATGCAGCAGTTGCTGCACTAAGAAATGCAGCAGCTATTTTTTTGTGTTTCATGATTGTTTCCTCCCATTATTCATTTTTACCGGCAGTGCCCGCCGATAATTTTTATTCAAACGCATCAATGAGGTGAAGAGTAAGTCTCTGAATCTCAAGTGCGTCCATAGACGTTACGCCATCCTTGCCGATAACATCGGCATTTTCTGCGCCTTCCTTAGTAAGGTGGCCCTTATCGCTGCCCTGCTGACCGTACTTCGACGGATTGCAGAGACTCTGCATGATAAGCACCGCATCGGAAAGGTCAACGGCCTTGTCAAGGTTAGCATCGCCCTTCAGATCTGCGTTCTTCTTTTCGGAAGATGTGGTCACAGCGGCGGCGACTTCGGTAGTTGTGGTCTTGGCTGTAGTTTCCGTAGTCTTTGATGTAGTCGTTGTAGTCTTTGATGTGGTCGTTGTAGTCTTGGCTGTAGTGCCTGTTGTCTTGCCCTCACCGCTTATTGGGTAGGTCTTCAGGTCAGGCAGTTCATCGAGAGTGATGCAGTAATCGCTCTTGTATATTTCAACAAGGTTGTCCACAGGGTTGTTTTCCTCGCTGGTAAGGTAATTCATGTACCAGGGGCAGAAGTAAAGCCATGCAGCCTTGTCGTTCACGAGATTTTCAAGTGACGGGATGGTATCATTCTCGGACATGGTGACCATTTTCTGTCCCTTTGTACTCTGTACCAGACTGTAGAAAGTGGAAGCTATCGAACTGAGATTGGCCTTTCCGTCAGCGGCATTGTACTTGTCGTAGCCGACGATATCCACAACGTCGTCGCCGGGATACCATTCGGATGAAGCAGGAGATGTAGAACCTGTCCACACCCAGATAAGGTTGTTCAGCCCGTACTTGTTGGTAAGCTCGTCATACATGAGGCGGTAAAGCTTCTTGCAGGCCTCGGGGCCTTCAGCGCCCCACCAGAACCATGCGCCCTCGGCTTCGTGGAGCGGTCTCCACAGCACAGGCACATCAGCGTCCTTCATTTTCTTCAGTTCGCCTGCAATGAGTTCAAGGTCAGCCATGACCTTTTCATGTTCCCATGTTCCCTCGGTAACAGCGTTCTTGCAGCTGAAAGTGGTGAACTTTGGGTTGGCGGATTCAACGTAGAATGCGATATCCTCGCTTCCCTTTTCGCAGGGAACGTTCCAGTGCCATGTAAGAGTAGCGATGCCGTGGTACTTGTTGGTCCACTCGATAGCTCTCTCGGGAGCGTGGTCACGCCAGTCGGATGATGTATTGTAAGCCAGCAGGTCGATGCCTCTTATGGCAGGCTGCTTGCCTGTTTTATCGAGAATGTACTCAAACTCTGCTTCATTGTCCTTGATGAAGACATCAGGGCTGTTCCACAGATTGTAGTTGTGGTCGCCGCAGTATTCCTGCTGACCTGCGATGATATGGTTGCCGTAGGTGTCGCAGAGGTAGCTGTAGAGACGCTTTGCGGAATCGGAAGCATCTGGATTGCACAGTTCACGGGTCGGACTGAGACTTGTTATGCTCTCGTCCGCAGGCTTGATAGTGAGATAGTCGATGAATGTGTAGCCCCAGTAAGCCTTGAGCTCGATGGTATTCTTTCCTTTTTTCAGATTGATGATACCGCCCGAAGTTTCGGTGAATTTGGGTGTATAAGGGAAAGTCACCTCACCCTGATTCACGCCGTTGATATTGAGGTACTGCACCTTCTTGTTCGGGTCGGAAGGCTCGCAGTAGCCGAAATTCAGCTCATAGAGTCCTGCCTCCGCAACATCGACTTCAACGCTTACGGTAGTGCCCTTCTGATCGAGGTACGAATAGCCCTTGCCCGAGAATCCGCTGAGATCGGTATTTTCGGGAAAGTCAGAAGTTTCAGGCCACTTTTTTTCGGCATCATTGGTAGGATAGATCTTTCCTCCGCTGGTAGCGCCGTCCTCGAATTCATACTTGACGGCAGTGTCGGCCGCAGATATCGCAGCAGGAACCGTTCCTGTCACAGATAAAGTGGTCATAGCTGCTGCCATAAGAGCAGCTTTCATTTTGTTTAATTTTTTCATTTTAATATCCCTTTCACAGTAATTTCTATTAAATAACTGCTTTTTAATCTGTAGTTTAAGCCGAATAGTGCTGATAATTTCGCTTAAACTATCTATACATCTTAATAATAGCACATTTGAACTGAAATTGCAATAGATTTCTGAAAAAACTGCTCAAAACGATAAATTCTGCAAAAATCGCAACTTTTGGTCACTTTTTGCATTTTCTTTTCCCGGTCGCATTCGCCGCTGCCGCAGCAATGAAAACCAGCATCACCACCGATACACAAACCTCCGAGACCTTCTCCGAGCGCAGTGACGGATGAAAGGATGCGGCTGTGCGGATGATGTCCCTGCTCGGGATGAACTTCATACCGCATTCGGAAGCATACTTCTCAGCCGCCGAGCCTTTCCTCCCCGAAAGTTCAAATCCCGTCATCGGTGCCGCTCCCTGATTTGACGGTCCGTAGCCAACAGCTTCCTTTTCAAGCAGAGTCAGCGAGGACGGGATATACAGCTTTTCCAGAGAATCGCACATAAAAAATGCCCTTTCGCTTATCTCTTTCAGCTCCTCGCCAAGCGTCACTGTTTTAAGCCCCGTACACCCCGAAAAAGCGTAAGCGCCTATTTTATGGATGTTGTAGGGAATGTTCACGGTTTCCAGCTTCACGCAGGCTCGGAAACAGGAGACGGGAATTTCCGATATCCCAAGCGGTATCGTCACGGAGGAAAGCGACGTGCAGCCGCAGAAACAGCCGTTTCCGATCTTAACTACGCTGTCGGGGATGATGACCTCCTCCAGCGAATAGCAGGCATAGAAGCTGTTTTCGCCTATCATTTCCAGTGTCGGCGGAAGCGCTATCCTTTTCAGCGAACTGCACCCGTAGAATGCCCCCAGCTTAATCTCCGTCACCTTACAGCTTTCGATATACTGCGGTATTTCCAGGAATTCAGGCTCTCCACGGAATCCCGTTATCACCGCTCTGCCGTTGATGATCGTATAGACCAGTTCTTCCTCGGAAGCCCTGCACCCAAGCGGAACTGCCAGCCAGACAAATGCGGTGAATAAAATCAAAAAATATTTCATATGCTTCACTCCTGTAAGGCAACACCGCACAAAACTTGTGCTGAATATGCGCCGACAGATTTTTCGTCAGATTGTATAGAAATTTCGCAGGCATACTGACGTATGTCAAGGAATTTCTGTGCAAGAT
>Ga0255344_1002252_pt1 | contig 23836 bp, 22 predicted proteins | sample wastewater_treat_5_FD_192414 | JGI IMG/M metagenome (GOLD analysis project Ga0255344, IMG submission 192414) | Wastewater microbial communities from Lulu Island WWTP, Vancouver, Canada - plant18 | ecosystem: Engineered > WWTP > Wastewater > Unclassified | place: Canada: Vancouver, British... | reverse complement strand
CGATATCGAAGCTGGTATAACTTCAATAAACTGTGTCGGAGATTTCAGCAAGTTTTTTACAAGTGTGGAGGATACTTTTCTGAAAATTGAAATGACTAATTCAAATATCAGCATATTGAGATGAGAATCCGCAAAAGATACATTTTTATTGCCGCTTTTGCTGTGCTTACTACATTTGCGGCTTATTTTATAATAAATATTAGATTTCAGACGAAGTATTCAGGTGTAATAGAAGGCGAATCTTCATCGCAGATAATTATTGAACGATCCGAATTCGGATGTCCTATAGTTCATGTTGATAACCGTGAAGATATGTTTTATGCGCTTGGTTTTCTTCATGCGCAGGACAGACTGCCGTTAATGGAATACTTGAGAATGCTTACTGATGATTCCATTTCCTTTGATGACGATGAAAAAATTTCTGAACTGAAAAAAATTATCCGAAGAACCGGACTCAAGCATTATGCTTCAATTTGCTCCGAGAATATTTCGGATTCATCGAAATTATTATTAGATTCATACATCAAAGGCATAAATAATTATAAAAACAAATTCAGTTATAAAAAAACTGCTTCAAATGATTACTCGGGAAATAACTGGACCAACGAAGATGTTATCGCTTTGTTTTATCTTTTGGAATTTTCAGGTAGATTTATCAATTATAGAGAACTTTCCGTTGCTATGCCTGAAGAAAAAAAAGTCTGGGCAGATGAACTTTTCGGTAAAGAAAATTCAGTAGTTTATGCCCAATCCGATTCGGAATTTGTAAACGGTTTCAGAAAAATATCTGAAAGACTTGAAAACGCGATAGGCCGTTACGGTGAGGGGTTTGTCTATTTCTCATCTATAAATTCTGAGAAAATTTACGGGCTGAAACTCATGAGTTCTTCAGTGATATATCCGCTCTGGTATCCGGTTCGTTTTGAAATGAATGGCAAATATTTTGATGCTGTAACTGCCGCATCGCTTCCTTTTGCTTTCCATTTATCAGGGAATGGTTTCCATTCTGTTTTTCCTGCGCGTACTGATTATTTTTCAGTAAACAAAATTGCGCTTACTGAAACAGATGATTCGTATATTTCATTAGATAAGAAATATGCTTTTAATAAAATAAGAAATCCGACCGGCGCGCCTTATGCGGCTGTTTCCGATCATGGTTTTATTGCACTTCTGGATGATTTCGGAATAGACGGTGTTTCTCTTTCGCCTGAAATATCCGATGATACCTCTGTTGATTCTGCAAAAGAGTATTATTTTATAAGAAATAGTTTTCCGAAAAATACCTATATAGATTTTCTTTTTGATCTTACGGGCGGAGATAAAGAGATTGATTTTAAGGGATATCTTTCTTCGGCAGATACTTATCCATCGGTTATTCTTGTATCAAAAGACGATGAGGTTAAAGAATACAATTACGGATTTTCTTTTGCTGATTATTCTGAGAAAACTCTTTTAAAGAAAAAAAATGTTCAACCTGTTAATTGTTTCTCAGAAAGAATCATGTCCGGATCAGGCTTTGCATCAGGTGATATTTTTTATGATCCGTTTAAAAGAAATTATTCTGCAATAAATTCACTGCGTTATCAAAATATTTCAAATATTATTAGAGAAGGAATGACAAGAGATAACATTCTTGAATTCTCGGTAATTGATAAGTCAGTCTCCATGGAATACTTCCTTCCGCTTTTTATGAAAAAACTTGATAACGTTCAGATAACATCAGGAAAACTCGCCAGAATTTATTTTTCCGGATGGAACGCTTCTTTTGATTCTAATTCCGTTGTTCCGTCTATCTATGAGGGAGTGTATCTTAATTTTTTAAATGAAACATTTTCAGATGAATTCGGAGAAGTTTTTTTTTCAGCGTTTGAAAAAGGATATCTTTCTGCAGAATTACTGGGAGATATAGTTGATAAAGGCATATCTCCGTTTTTTGACGATATTTCAACTCCTGAAACAAGAGAGGATCGCGATAAAATATTCGATAAAGCTTTTCTTAAAACAATCCGTCTTATGCACAGAAGATTCGGTCCTAAAATGGAAAACTGGACACTCGGAAAATTTTCATCAGCAAGTCCTTACAGCGGCAATTATGCACCTTCACTTAAAAGACTTTATGTTTCCGGCGACCAAAGTTCAGTCAATGCTAGTTATTATAAATATAATAAAAATGATTCGTTGTTCAATGTCTCTTATTTTACTTCGTTAAGCTCTGTATTCTCTAAAGATTTTATGGTTTCTGCAAATTTTCCTGTTTCAATCGGATATTTTCGAAAATTCGCAAGACCGCGTCCCGGGGACTTTTCCGAAGTAAAAGCATTTACGGAAGCTAACAGACTTGTGATTAATCCGGAGATAAAATGAAATATTTTCTGCTTTTGTTTATTACTGTTTTCTCTTTTGGTTTTTCTGCTTCAGTTGCTGATAAGCAGAGTTCTTCTGATAAAAAGAATATTGCTAAAATCAAGAAAACTAATGAAAACAACCGCCGGGAAATAATACAGAAAATGAAAGTGTTTATCGGCGAAATCAATGGAAGAATTGATGACAGCAACATTATTTTATCTGAACCCGTAAAAGCTGAATCTGTTTCAGGAATCAGCAAATCATCACATGTTCATTATATAAACGGAACAATGGATACTGTATATGGTTATTCCCTTTCTGATTCACTCCCGATTTATTCCGAACCGGATTCATCGGAGAAAACGGGTACTCTTTCATTTGCTGAACAATGCGAGGTTCTGATAAAAACCGAAACTGTTTCGGATGGTGAAATATCTGAATGGATTTTTGTGAGAAGGGAAAACGGCGATGAGGGTTGGATTGATTCACGTTATTTTTCTACATCAAAGCCTGCTTCAAAAAAGGATCCCAAAAAGCTGATTGCTGAAAAACCTGATACGAAAAAGTTTTCCGTTCCGGCTGCGGGAATCCGTACAAGCAATTTCGGATACAGGGTTCATCCTGTCACAAAAAAGAGCGGCACATTTCATTCCGGAATTGATATAGCGGCTAAAGCCGGAACTCCGGTTTATGCTGCAGCCGATGGAGAAATTAGAACTGCCGAGTTTAAAAAAAACGGTTATGGAAACCTGATTATAATTGCTCATGCTGATGATCTTGCAACTTATTACGGCCATCTTTCTAAAATTTCAGTTCGTAAAGGCAGGAAAATAAAAAAAGGGGATTATATCGGAAATATCGGTTCTACAGGAACAGCAACTGGACCTCATCTCCATTTTGAAGTACGTAAAGGTTCCAAGGCGCTTGATCCGGACAAGTATATTTAGCTTGAAAAATTAGAAAAAGCGTGAAAATATTACAAAGTAAAAATCATCAGACTATAAAGAGAGTGTAATATGCAGAACAATGAAGGGTTGAAAAAAAGTCTTACTCAGGAAGTAAATGAATTTCAGAAAACTGATCCGGAATCCATAAAAAAATCAATAACAACTCATCTGGAATATTCTCTAGCCAAAGATGAATATACTGCGACACAGCGTGATTTATATGAATCAATCGCGCTTACTACAAGAGACCGTCTTGTCGACAGATGGATAAAAACACAGCAGAGTTATTATGACAATGACGTTAAGCGCGTATATTATTTTTCGATGGAATACCTCGTCGGACGTACACTCGGAAATTCTCTAGTTAATCTCGGGCTTTATGAGAACTCTCAGCAGGCACTGAGAGAGTTGGGTTATAAATTGGAAGATTTGCGTGAAGCGGAATGGGATGCCGGTCTCGGAAACGGCGGTCTCGGGAGACTTGCCGCATGTTTTCTTGATTCGATGGCAACTCTTGCCTATCCGGCGTACGGTTACGGACTCCGGTATGAATTCGGAATATTTCATCAGGTAATTAAGGACGGTTATCAGGTTGAGCTTCCTGACAGCTGGCTGCGTTACGGTAATCCGTGGGAGATCGCACGTCCCGAATTTTTGTTTCCGGTAAATTTTTACGGACATGTTGAAGAATACCGTGATGAGAACGGAAAACCGCGTAAGAGATGGTCTAATCCTTCTCAGATAATTGCAATGGCATATGATACTCCTGTGCCTGGGTATATGAATAATACCGTAAATACTATGCGCCTCTGGAGTGCAAAGGCTACACGCGAATTCGATTTTCACGAATTTAACGACGGTGATTATCATAAGAGCGTTTCCCATAAGGCTGAATCCGAAACTATATCAAAGGTTCTTTATCCTAATGACAATATTCAGCAGGGAAAGGAACTTCGTTTAAAGCAGGAATATCTTCTTGTTGCAGCATCCTTACAGGATATTATACGCCGCTATAAAAAAGGATTTCCTGACTTTAAGATGTTTTCTGAAAGAGTTGCGATTCAGCTTAATGATACTCACCCGGCTCTTGCTATTCCTGAGCTTATGCGTATTTTGATAGATGATGAAAGAATGAGTTGGGATGAAGCATGGGATATTACAACTAAAACATTCGGTTATACTAATCACACAGTTTTGCCCGAAGCTTTGGAGAAATGGCCGGTTGATCTTCTTCAGCGTGTTCTGCCGCGTCATCTTGAAATTATTTTTGAAATCAATCACCGTTTTATTGATATTCTTACTGCGAAGTATCCTGAAGATTTTAAACGCATGGGAAATATGTCAATCGTAGAAGAAGGCGAGAAAAAATATGTGCGCATGGCGAATCTTTGTATCGTCGGAAGTCATTCCGTAAACGGAGTTGCCGCGCTTCATTCGGAAATTCTCAGAAACAGCTGTTTCAAATATTTCTATGAACTGTGGCCGGAAAAATTCAACAACAAGACGAACGGAATAACTCAGAGACGCTGGCTGAGACTTGCAAACTGGGAACTTTCCCAGCTTATCACAGAAACAATCGGCGATAAGTGGGTAACGAATCTTTTTGAACTGAAAAAGCTTGAAAACTTTATTAATGATAAAAATTTCCGTGAGAAATTCAGACAGATTAAGCTGAATAATAAGAAGCGTTTTGCTGATTATATTAAAGAAAATAACGGGATTGATGTTGATGTTGATTCGATTTTCGACTGTCAGGTAAAAAGAATTCACGAATATAAGCGTCAGTTACTCAACGTGCTTCATGTGATCACATATTATAACAGAATAAAGGATAATCCGGGTAAGAAATTTGTTCCGAGAACTGTTATTTTTTCAGGAAAATCCGCTCCGGGTTATCATCAGGCTAAACTTATCATTAAGCTTATCAATTCAGTGGCTGACGTGGTGAATAATGATCCTGAAGTTAATAAGTATCTAAAGGTTGTTTTTATTGCAAACTATTCAGTTTCTATTGCTGAGAAACTGATTCCTGCGGCAGATCTGTCCGAACAGATTTCAACCGCCGGAATGGAGGCTTCCGGTACAGGAAATATGAAATTTGCTTTGAACGGAGCTCTCACAATAGGAACTCTTGACGGAGCGAATGTTGAAATTAAGGAAGAGGTCGGTGACGAAAATATTTTCATTTTCGGACTGAAAGACGATGAGGTTACGAATCTCAAATATTCCGGATATAATCCGCGCGAATATTATCATAAGAACGGTGAACTCAGAAGAGTGCTTGATATGATTGAAAGCGGATTCTTTTCTCCATCGCTTCCGACCCTGTTCAAGCCGATTGTTGATTCTCTTCTCAATTTCGGCGATCAATATATGCTTATGGCGGATTACGAAGCCTATATCGCGAAGCAGTTTGAAGTTGCTTCGACTTTTCTTGATTCTGAAAAATGGCTGACTATGGCTATTTATAATGTAGCCCGCATGGGTAAATTCTCGACTGACAGAACAATAAAGGAATATGCCGAGGACATCTGGCACATCAAGCCTCTGGAGATAAAAATCAAGTAATCGATGAACCAGCTTCTTTTGTTTGAAGACGATCTTGTTTCCGAAAACGCCGCGCTGATAAAAGGGCGGCGTTTTCTGCATATGAAAGAAATACTGAAAAACGGCGAGGGAGATTCTCTTAAGGTCGGCTTAAGAAATGGAAAGAGCGGGATTGCTGAAGTGCTTTCAATGGGTGATAATTTTGCAGAGATTTCTTTTTGCCTGAATGATGATCCTCCGCCTTCTCTTGATATTACTCTGGTTCTTGCTCTTTGCAGGCCGAAGTCTATGAAAAGAGCTTTGTATTACGCCGTATCCATGGGAGTCAAAGAAATTCATATAATACGAAGTTACAGAGTTGATAAAAGTTATTTTCATTCTCCTGTAATATCAGATGAAGGTATTTTTGAAACATCGCTTCTTGCACTTGAGCAGTGCCGCGATACTGTTTTTCCTGAAGTAAAAGTCCATAAGCTTTTCAAACCTTTCGCGGAGGATATACTTCCTTTAATTTCTGCAGATAAAAATAAGATTCTTTGTCATCCGTATTCAGCCCTTCCTTTCCCGAAATCCGTATGCGGAAAAAGTGTAATTATTATAGGTCCTGACGGCGGTTTCATTCAATATGAAATTGACCTGTTGAAAGGTATCGGTTTCGATTGTTATTCGATGGGAGAGAGAATTCTCCGAACAGAAAATGCCGTTGCAGCAGTTCTGTCAAAATTCAGCTGAGGTACTAATGAAGATTGCCGTTCACAATGGGAAATTTCATGCGGATGATGTTTTTGCCTGCGCTATAGCGCGTATGATATATCCTTCTTGCAGTATAATAAGGACAAGAGACGGGCTTGAACTTTCTAATGCCGATATGCGTGTTGATGTCGGAGGAAAGAATGATCCGGCGACGAATGATTTCGATCATCACATGACAGGCGGAGCGGGGGAAAGAGCAAACGGAGTTCCATATGCCGCGTGCGGACTGATGTGGAAACATTTCGGAAAACAAATCGCCGGAAATGATTTTGTATGGAACTATGTCGACCAGAAACTGATTCAGACTATAGATGCACTGGACTGCGGTGTTGTTTCACCGGAAGCGAGAAAAATATATTCGGCAGCAGATGTTTTTGACTCGTTTAATTCACCGTGGAATGAAGAAGAGACAGATGAGAAATTTTTATCTATAATTGATTTTGCCGGTCAGGTAATAAAGAATGAAATAGCTAAGGCTAAATCGGTTCTTGAAGCTGAAGAAATTGTCCGTAGTGCAGTTAAAGAATATGCCGGCAGAAAATATCTAGTGCTTCCGGTTTTCTGTCCATGGCAGAAAATAGTTTCAGAAGAAACTGATTTTTTATATGTGATTTTCCCGGATAAAAATAATCCGTCGTACCGTGTAAGAGCGGTTCCGGTAGAGGATGAATCGTTTGATGTAAAGAAGAAGTTTCCGGAAAAATGGGCAGGCCTAAGAGAATCCGAACTTGCTTCAGTATGCGGAATTTCTGATGCACTTTTCTGTCATCCGGCTTTATTTATAGCAGGAGCTCTAACCCTTGAAGGAGCTGTAGCCATGGCGGAAAAATCCGCCATGGAATGAGTTTTATTCTTTGTAATTGTCGGATATGATTTTTTTAATTTCTTCTATTACTTCTATTACGTATGGATCAACACTGTTTTTGCAGAAGACACCGGTTTTAATAACCGGAATTAGATTATATTCTCCGACAATTCTGTAGTGAACTTCAAATGCCGCATCTTTGCCGAGTATTCCGTTATCTGAATACGAAAATACGAGGCGGTTTTTGCGAGTGTCATCGGCATCCGTAACTGCTATTCTGTATCCTCTGTTGTGTTTTGATACTTTCACCATGCGTGTCGCGCGCTCTTCCATTACTTTCTTGAGAAAATGAATTCCTTCAGGATTGGATCTAAGACCTGAGTCTGAAGCGCCTGCGAAAATGTCCTTTTTCATCTGTAGAAATTTTTCTTTTGAAATATGCTCTGAAGGCTTCGGAATTTCACTGAATTTCTTCTGTTCGTAATCCCAAGTGCTTACTGCATCAACTACGCCATCGGCGTTATTATCGGTAATCAAAGTAATTTTGTTTTCGCCGGATTTGAAGTCTCCGATTACTACGTTAGTGACCTTTCCGATTGATTGAAAAAGAGCGTAATCTTCAAGAGCGTGGGGAACAGGCATATCTTTTAATTTAGATTTTGTGATTAAATCTGAAGGAACATACTTTCCTGATTTTGTTCCGGATTGATCAGCGCGGTTTTTAAATACGGCGCCAAGTGAAAAGCTTATAGCGATAAATGCTGTGAAAATAATTATTTTTTTCATAATACCTCTACTCAATAATTTCCAATTATGCTTCAGTACGTTTAAAATGACAAATATTTTTTATAATCGGCTTGTTCTTTTCAGCAAAGTTATAATTAGTATACAGGTTTAAAAGTGCCTGTATGCTAAAGGTGTTCTATTTGGATTTTCCACGGACAAGCCAAACATAACACTTTTTATTGTTTTTATTCGTACTAATCAGACCATAGTTCAGATTGGCATAGTATGAATCTCTTTTTGGAAAGTCGGCTGAAGGAGTAGATGTCCAGTACCATGGCTGAATATTGGAGAATCCTGCTGTTTCAAGGAATTCTTCCCAGCTGAGATTATTTCTTCCCTTAAAAAGATTCTCAAAATCTTTTCTGCAGGGAAGTCTCCAATCCTTATGACCGCAGCCGCAGAAAGACTTGGAATACTTGACTGCCTCTTTCCATGTTTTTTCTCCGCATTGTGATGTATCTTTAATCCATACCAGACCGGTTTTTTTGTCTATTATTGTATTGTCTTTTCCGTCGGCAAAACGTTTGTTTCTCGGCAGAATTTTCTTTTTAGGATGATTTGATTCAGTATCAGGAGTAATATTCTGTTCAGGAGTTTGCGTGATAATCTCTTCTGTTTTAGGTTTATCTACAGAGGCAGAAAGCGTATCATCTGATTTTATGTTTTTATTTTCTGTAATATTTGAATCTGACGGTGTAGCTGCTTTTTCAGGTTCAACTGTTATCAGAGGTATTGCATCCTCGGTCTTCGATTTTTCCGCTACAGCAACAAGGGTTTGGGTATTAGGTTCAACTGTTGACTTTTCTTCCGGATCACAAACAGGCCAGAAATAACCACTGTCTGAGTAATGACCATAAATAAATGAAACGCTATCTGATAAGATGCTGTATAAGTTGCCTCCGCCTAATGAGTAGGTCAGCTGTATATTTTCAAATCCTGCAGCTTGTAGTGTTGATATCTTATCATTGACTCTTACATCTTTAAGAATACTTGAGAAATCTTCCTTGCGAGGTATGCGCCATTTTTTATATTTTGTTGTTTTAGATAATTTTTGCAAAAGCATTTTCCCTTCTGTATCAAGATTAGCCTTTCCGCCGGCGAAGTTGGCGTTTTTGAGCCAGATGAGACCGGTTTTAGTGTCGGTGATAGTTCCGTCATTGTTGTCAACAAAGCGGGAGTTGGATTGAGCAGTCGCCTTCTCCTGTATTGGTTCAACTGTTGTCTGAGGTATTACTTCATCAATTTTCGGCTTTTCTGTTATGGCGACAAGAGTATTGTTGGGTTCTATCGCTGATTTTTCTTCCGGATCGCAAACGGGCCAGAAATAACCACCGCCTGAGTAATAACCGTTAATAAACGAAACGCTATCTGATAAGATACTGTATAAGTCGCTTCCGCCTAATGAGTAGGTCAGCTGTATATTTTCAAATCCTGCATCTTTTAGTGTTGATATCTTATCATTGACTTTTACATCCTTAAGAAGGTTTGAGAAATCTTCCTTACGAGGTATTCTCCATTTTTTATATTTGGTTGTTTTAGATAATTTTTGCAAAAGCATTTTTCCTTCTGTATCAAGATTAGCCTTTCCACCTGCGAAGTTGGCATTTTTGAGCCAGATGAGACCCGTTTTAGTGTCTGTGATCGTTCCGTCATTATTGTCAACGAAACGTGAGTTGGATTGAACAGGTGGTTTCTCTGGTTTCGGTTCTACTGTTGCTTGAGGTATTACTTCATCAGTTTTCGGTTTATCTGCTATGGCAACAAGAGTATTGTTGGATTCTATCGCGGATTTTTCTTCCGGGTCACAAACAGGCCAAAGATAAGCATCTGGTTTGTAGTAATATTCCGGTTCAATTCTGTTCGTACTAATGTTAAAGTGGTGTACGTCTCCACCATGGATTATGCCGTATTCACTTTTGATGTTAAAAAAACCAAATCTTTCGAAGGTTCTAATTCTATTATTCGGTTCAGTATCTTTTAGTAATTGAAAGAATTCCTCATAAGTCGGAATTCTCCAGTTTTTTCTGCCTGTCATTTTTTCAAGTTTGATCAAATTACTATTGTCAAAGTTGATTTTTCCACCGGCGAAGTTGGCATTTTTGAGCCAGATGAGACCGGTTTTCGTGTCGGTGATAGTCCCGTCATTATTGTCAATGAAACGTGAGTTGGATGGAGCAGGTGGTTTCTCTGGTTTCGGCTCTACTGTTGTTTGAGGTATTGCTTCATCAGTTTTCGGTTTTTCCGCTACGGCAACAAGAGTATTTTTGGGTTCTATCGCGGATTTATCTTCCGGATCGCAAACGGGCCAGAGATAAGCTGAAGTAATGGGATATGGTTCTTCGATTCTAGAATTATTTGGTATTAGCCAATTATTAATATCTCCGGAATCATAAACAGCATACTGATTTTGCAGATTGATGAAACCGTTTAATTTGAGATTAATAATTCGATCCTGTGGTTTAAATGCATCTAGAAAAGTTAAGAAGTCCGAATCGGTCGGAATTCTCCAATTTTTTCGTTTTGTTGCAGTTTCAATTTTGAGAAAAATGTTTTTATCGCTTGGATCAACTTTACCACCAGCGAAGTTGGCGTTTTTGAGCCAGATGAGACCGGTTTTAGTGTCTGTGATCGTTCCGTCATTATTGTCAACAAAACGGGATTGGTCAGATGAGAGACTTTGGGTTAATATTATAGATAGAATTAAAACTAAAACTTTCATACAAATTACCTCTACAGGTTGTAACTTATAACCGAATAATGATAATTGTATGAATATTTTTCAATCAAAAAATAGACTTAAAAAACTATTTTGTTTTATAATTTACAAAATGTTAATCTACTTTCCCCGTACAAGCCAGACGCTGTTTCGGTTCTTCTTCGCATTGACGTTTATGAATCCGTAATTGACATTTGCATAGTAGCAGGCGGTAGACGGCCAGTCGAGTGACGGAGTCGAAGTCCAATACCATTTGCTTATTTTGACGAATCCTGCCTTTTTGAGAAATTCTGTCCAGTCGTTTGAATTATCCATTCCCTGAAAAAGCATCTGAAAATCTTTTCGGGTCGGCAAACGCCAGTCTTTGTGTCCGTATTTGCTGAAATTTTTCGCGTAATTTACCGCTTCATCCCATGTTTTTTCACCGCCGTAGGAAGTATCCTTCAACCATGAAAGACCTGTTTTTGTGTCTGTAATTATGTCATTATTTTCAGACTTAAATCTGTTTCCCAAGTCTGGAAGATTTTTTGTTTTATCAGCAGTTATGTTTGATGGATTCATTTCATTATCCCTTACGGGCCAGAGATAATACAGATTTTGACCTATTCCTTCTGATTTGTGCGATCGATTGTTTGAAATATTCCATGCTTCACCGTTTGCAAAAATATAAAGATCTCTTACGTTCTGAAAACCGGCGTTGCCGAGAATTTTAATTCTGTTTTTGGGATCAATATCCTCCAACAGTGCATTAAATTCGGCTGAAGTCGGGACTCTCCAGTTTTGACTTTTGGATACAGATCTGAGTTGGGAATAAATCGGAGCAACATCCTGAGGATAAAGTCTTTTTTGTGCGAAGTCGGCGTTTTTCAGCCATATCAGTCCTGTTTTTGTATCGGTAATTGAATCATCCTTATTGTCAATAAAGCGTTTTTGCTGGGATGACGACGGTTGAAAGATTAGAAAAGATACTAATAAGATTAAACATTTTAAACGCATGAAGCCTCCGGATTCGTTTGTTTGAATCACTTTCAGACTAAAAGGGCGCTGATTTCTTTTCAATAAAAAAATGTTAGGAATGTTTTAATGAGCTGACTCTGCGTGAATGTTGCTTTCCTGTCCGATTGTTTTGTTGTTGCTGAAAAAAGGTGTTAAAGTTTTTATTCAATAACGAAAATTTAATTATCGGATGGAATCCTTATGAGTAAATATTTCACAGCTGATGAAATCAGAAAACTTCGTGAACACAATATCGTTATTTATGCTGACAGAGTTATGGTTAATGCACAGCCTCCGCTTTCAGCGGAACGGATGAAGGAGATAGAAGCATACGGAAAAGGTCCTTTGCCTGCGGAGCTGAAGGAGCTCTGGGGGTTAACTGCCGGAGGAGAAATATATTATGATCTTATTGTTGAAATGAACGGCAGTCTTGAACCAGTGAGTTTTAATGAGATTTTTTATGATGAAAGCAGCGGATATAATGATCTGCAGGGTTGGATTGAACACGAGATTGAATGCGCGGAGAAGGCGTCCGGCGATGAATGGGACGGAAAACTGTTCGCGATTCCGATCGGGGGTTTTGAATATTGCGACAGGATATATGCGGTAGTTGAGGAAGGCGATGAATACGGAAGTATAATTGCATGGAAGCAGGGTCTTCCTCCGGCATGGAAGGGAGCTCTTCATGATGATGCAATCGCGACTATTGCTTCCGGGCTCAAGTCTGCATTCGGGTGTTTGTTTCTTGAAAATGATCCGCTGGATAAAAGTGTGGAATATAATTCAGCAGAAGGATGTATCGATTACATTGAAGAAGCTGTATCAAGCGGACTCAGCAGAACGCTTGCCGATAAGCTGACCGGTTTTTACAGCCAGGCTGTAATTGACTGGAAAACAAAAATATCTAATAAAACTATCTGTGATGATAAAATATGCACACGGTCAGCAATGAATCATGCTTTGAAGAACGATGATGCTTCTTTAATGATAAAACTTGCTTCGGTATTGCCGTCAGTTGATATTCCATGCCGCGGAACTTTGAGGCCTCTTGAAGCGGCTCTTCAGTCCGGTAAATTCAACGTTGCCGGCGCATTGATAAAGTGCGGTGCTGAAGTTAAGTCTGATACTCTTGAGTTTTTAAGCGGCCCGATCCCTAAGGAGCTTCTGTCTGAAATAATTGATAAGGGTGCCTGTCCGTCTGTTGAGAATGTGGTCAACTGTGCCGCAACCGGAGCTTATGAGAGCGCGCTTCTTGCTGCAGCACGAGCAGCAGAAATAATTCCTGATTTCACATTGCAATTTGCAAATGAAAAAGCGGAGATGATTCAATCGCTGAAAGAAGATTTAGATAAAGTGAGAAAAGGAAAACTCGGTCATTATCTGGGTGAGGGCGGACTTGCTGAACGCATAAAAAATATTAAAGGCTTTGTTCTTGAGTAATCAGTTCATATTCATTTTTGGACCCAAAGGGTGCATGCATTGATCTCTGAGGTACCTTTTTAGACTTTTTAGGTGCAATCATGGACCCTTTTTGTGAATCTACGCGCGGCTTATGATATAGTCTTCAATCAATTTTACTCTGTCTGTCCGGTTTCTGCGTCTGTTAACGTTTAACTGCAGTTCGACAGGCGGAACTTTGATGTCAAAACCTTCCCACTTAACTGTTTCTAAGTGATCCTTCGCGAAAGGTCCGCAGTCAACCGGTTCCGGATCATCAAGTACAGGAGACGGGTCGCTTGCTATGTCTATTCTTACGTCCATAAAAATAACGCCGAATTCTTTAGTAAGCCATCCGTTTGTGTCTGTAATGGGCTCTATCAGGTAATCCTGAAAAAGTTCAGTCAATTGAGCACAGTGCTTTGAATCTATCATGATGTCGACATCATGAGGATTTAATTCAATTCCCCTGATGCAGGCGGCACAGCTTCCGGTCAGCCACCAGTCAATATTGTGATTTTTAATAATCTCGCAGAATTTCTTCAGTCCCGCCTGCCATGGAACATTTGAAAAATATCCAAGCTGATCAAACATCGTTTGCGCGCACACTGCGTAACGCTTAGTCATCTTTTCTATGTATTTGGAATCAGAAGGATATGTTTTGATGTAAGTAGTATTATCATTCTGATAAAAACACATTTTAAACAGATTCTCGTATTTCGCGTCATAATCAGAAATTCTGTAAATGATATTATCTGCAAATTCGTCAAAAGAAATTTTCATGGCTGATTCCTTATTTTAATCATTAATATTCTTATTGATAGTTCTTCTGACCGATAAAAGAACCGGGCTGAAATATTTCTTCCAGAATTTGTTAGCGAAAAGATTCGCCGTTTCAAAATCGACATGAATGAGTTCGATGTTATTTGAAGCACAGTAATTAAATGCAGTTGTTAAAAGATCTTTGCCAAGATTCTTTCCGCGGTGTTCGGGCTTGATGTAGGCGCCGATTTCATCAATCATTCCGCAGTTTTTGACAGACAGATCAATGCAATTATTTTCATTTGAGATGCTTAAGTTTATGAAACCAACCGGAATATTGTTGTCAAAAGCAATGAATACGTTTCCATTTTCAATGATTTGCGAGATATCATCAGCTGAATAAGGATCACGTTTTAAAAATAAAGGAGACGATGCGTAGTAGTGTCTTGATTCTTCTGCCAATGTGAATAAAATGTCTGTGTCATTTAAATCAGCTTTTCGGATTTCATATCCTGAATCGGCATCGGGTTTTGTATCAGTACGTGCAAATGCATCTATTAGATATGAACCAAAACCAAGATCATAGAGTGTATTTTTCAACTTTGAGTCATTATAGTTAATTGTCCACATGTGATTGAATATATTTCTACCTACCCAGTCTTTAGCGGCGGCCTGATATAAAAACGGATAAGCTTTATCTTTGTAATCCTCTATTACAGCGTGCCCGATGGACGGACAGAAAACGGAGTCCTCTCCGTTAAAATTAAATTCATCAAACGCGAGATAACCGATAAATCTGTCGTCAGCTTCAGCTGCTATTGCACATCCGTCTTTCACTTTCTGTTTAAGAAAATCTTTGATCTCAGTTAAGCTGTGTGTCCAGTATGAAGGAAAGGTTTCATTGTCAAAAGAGTATTTATTGTAACAGCTTTGCCAGATTTCAGCCGCCTGGTCGATATCGGATTCATTCATATTGTAAATTGTGATTTTGTTATTCATGATAAGCCTCAGTTTGAAATCGTTAAATTATAAATCACTTCAACCCCTTCATTGAAGTAAAGAAGAAATTATGAAACTTTCTCAATATTAAATAACTTGCCGATAAGTTGACGCCATGTCCAGCAGAATAAATCAAATGAACAGTTTCTCTTATTGCTCCTCTCTCCTTTATTAAAGGAGAGAGGCTGGGAGAGAGGATTCTATTTTTTCGACATACTGTAATTCTTGTGTCCGCCCGAAAGATTTCTCACGTCCTTAAATCCTTTATTTATTAAAATATTCTGGGCGGCGTTGCCTGTGACCCCTTTATTGCAGTAGGTTACTGTCAGAGTTTCTTTGTTAAGTTTATCGCAGCAGTCGCGCAGTTTCTCGTGCGGAATATTTTCGGCTCCTTCAACATGGGCCTTGTCATACTGGCTTGATACTCGTGAATCGATTATCTGAATCTTTCCATTTGAAGCTGTTTCTTTCAGCCCGGCTGGAGTAATCAGTTTGCGTTTTCCATTTATTGCATTATCGAGAATCATTCCAGTGTACATCACGGGATCTTTTGTAGTAGAAAAAGGAGGCGCGTAGGCGAGATCAAGATGAAAAAGATCGGTAACCTTCGCGCCGAAAGTGATCGCAGTCGCGAAAACGTCAATGCGTTTGTCGACTCCTTCATATCCGACTATCTGTATGCCGAGAAGTCTCTGTGTTTTTCTGTCGGCAACGGCCTTAATCATCATTTCCTTCCCGCCTGCGTATTCAGGTTTGTCAGGTTTGATGTTGTGAACTACTTCGCAATCGTAACCTTCCGCGCGCGCCTCATTTTCTGTAAGCCCGGTCTGTGCAATTGTCATGTCGAAGAGTTTGAAAATTCCCGTTCCGAGTATTCCTCTGAATTCGAGCTGTCCTCCGCTTGCCTGATCGCCTGCAATGCGCCCGGTTTTATTTGCTGTCGAGCCGAGCGGATGATAGATTGGTTTTCCTGTTATTACAGAATAAGATTCCGCGCAGTCGCCGCACGCATAAATGTCCCCAAAGTTCGTCTGCATTTTTTTGTTAACTTTTATCGCGCCGGTGGTTCCGATTTCAATTCCTGCGCTAGACGCGAGGGTTATCTCAGGTTTCACTCCCGCAGCTATTATAAAAATTTCAGCGCTTACTTTTTTGCCGCTTTTGAGTTCGGCATATTCAGCTTTTTCACCGCCGGAAAATCTGGTGACAGAATCGCCTGTCAAAAAACTGATTCCTTTTTTTGAGATATAGTCTTCAATATAAACTGAAACGTCAGAATCCATTTTCGGTGAAAGATGTTCCTTCATTTCTACAATCGTTGTTTCAATTCCTGTGCTGGAAAAATTCTCGGCTAATTCCATTCCGATGAATCCTGAGCCGACTATAAGTGCGGATTTAACATTGTTTGCGTTGATATAATTTTTTATTATTACTGCCGATGTTATGTTTCTAAGACTGAAAACATTGTTTTTGTCAATTCCGTCAATCGGCGGAATAATACTTTTTGCTCCGGTCGCGATTATTAGTTTGTCGTAATTTTTTGTGAAGGTATTTCCGTCATCAAGATTCTTTACAGAAATTATTTTTTCGGTCGGATTAACTGACAGAACTTCATGTCTGATAAAAACATCAACATTGTGTTTCGATTTAAAAAATGCCGCGTTTCTCGGAGTAAGAGATTCAATTGATTCAACGCTTCCTCCGATATAATAGGGCGTTCCGCATGCAGAATAAGATATGTGTGAATCTTTTTCGTAAATTTTAATTTCACTTGATTCGTCATTTCTTCTTGCTTTGGCTGCTGCGGATGTTCCTGCAGCAACGGATCCGATGATAAGTATTTTCATAAAACCTCCGTTAATGCTTTCCGTCGTTCATGGAAAAAGATTTTCCGAATTTCTTCTGCATAATAACTGCAATGATGATGAAAACGGGCATGGATAGAATTGTGCGAAGAAGTGAAAATTTGAGCCCGAGAAAACCGATTTCAAATGAAAGCATCGGTAATTTCATCGTTGTAAATGCGCCGATATAGATGAAAATATTTCTAACGCTCGTGCCTTTTTTCCAAAGCATGTAAGCTACGGGGAAAGCCCCATAGAGAGGTCCAGCTTGAAGCATTGCGAGAAGAATCATCCAGACTATGCTCATCAATCCTGAGTTTTCACCCAGATGTTTTTCAATGACCCCCCGCGGAATCCAAACGTCGAAAAGACCTATCAGAATGAAAATGAGAGGAAGAAAAGAAATCATTTCAATTATTGATTCAGAAAAATTCCGGGCGCTGTCTATTCCCGTTTTGTAATCATAAATATGTGAGAACAAAACGAATATTCCCATTAGAAATGTGATTATAATTTCGTATTTATTTTTTTTAAAATAAGATTTCACAGAAACCTCCAAAGAAGAGCCATAGCTGTTCCGATTGTAATAGCGGCGGCAAAACTAAGAATGTTGCGTGTTATGGAAACTTTCCAGCCGAAAAATTTTCTTTCAATCGGAAGCGTAAGAATACCAACCATCATGAGTGTAGTTATGAAAACAGAAATAACAGGATAGCTGACTCCGTTTTTAACGAGAACACCTGCCATCGGATACGCAACGAATCCGGGAATGAGTGCGACTGAGCCGGCGGCTCCGGCAACGAGAAAACCTGTAATGCCGGAATCCTGCCCCATATATTTTTCAATTGCTTCCGGCGGAAGAAGTGCGAGTATGAATGCGATAAAAAAAAGAACAGGAATCATCTGCGGAAGCAGATTTAAAAACATCCGTAGAGCTATCCTGAGCGCGCTGATTGTTTTTGTAGCGTTGAAAATAAAAGAAATAATAAGGAGAAGGGCGGTGACGATTGCAAGTATCAGCATATTATCCTCAAATAAATGTTCCGAATATCCATCCGGCAAATGTCGACATGAAAACAACAAGAGCAATATAAACAGATGTTTTTTCCCATCCGAGTTCACTGGCGATTACAATTATCGACGGCAGTGAAAGCGACGGACCGGCAAGCAGTAAAGCGAGCGCAGGACCTTCCCCCATGCCTGAGCCGAGAAGACCCTGAAGAATCGGAATCTCTGTAAGTGTCGCAAAATACATCAATGCACCTGAAAATGATGCAAAGAAATTCGCTTGAATGGAATTTCCGCCTACAAGATATGAAATCCATTCGGAAGGAATAATACCCTCATGGCCCGGTCTTCCGAGAAGAAAACCTGAAACCAATACGCCTCCAAAAAGAAGAGGTAAAATCTGAAGTGCAAAATCGCGTGTTGAAACAGTCCATTCTTTAAGTTCTTCCTTCTTAAACCACTTTATCAGAGAAAAAACAAGAATAAGAGCGAATCCCCCTGAAATATACCATTTGTAATGAAATATAAAATCCCACGCCGAGAGAGAACCTTTTGCCGGCGCCCAGTTTGCGAAAACGAGAATTCCGATCATCGAAGCCATATATAAACCATTCTGGAAAAGATTTCTCGGCATGTCTGCATCGATGTTTTTGAACATACGATCATCGGTAAGGCGCGCTTCATCTTCTTTTCTGAAAATGAAATGCATGATTAGACCTATAATAAATGCAAAAGAAATGGCTCCTATTACGCGGGCCGCTCCGAGTTTGAATCCCAGAATTTTTGCTGATAAAACAATCGCGAGAATATTAATCGCCGGTCCTGAATAAAGAAATGAAACAGCCGGACCGAGCCCGGCTCCCTTTTTGTAAATTCCTTTAAAAAGCGGAAGGACTGTGCATGAACACACGGCTAAAATTGCGCCGGAAAATGACGCAACAGAGTATGCGATAAATTTATTCGACTTTGGTCCGAGATATTTTATTACAGCCTGCTGGTTTAAAAAAACCGTAATCGCACCGGCTATAAAAAAAGCCGGAACGAGACAGAAAAGAACGTGTTCTCTTGCGTAATCAGAAAGCATCATGAAAGCTTCAGTAATTGCACCGGTGATAATTGCATTATCAAAAGGGATGAAGTATGCCGATGCAAAAATCAGAGTGAATAGTGCAAGTTTTTTGTTATTCGATAAAAATTTTATCACAGTTATTCCTCTTACAATGGTTTAAGAGTGTTGAATAATAGATAAGCACCCGCAAGAATCACGATTATACCGCATATTTTTTTTACGATAACAAGACCCTTTGATTTTTCGCTCCAATTAAGGAATGATTGTAAGGCAGGAATGAAAGTTCCGCCGGCAATTATAACCAGGCAGTGGCCCAAAGCGTACATTGAAACGAGTAAAACCGCAAAAACAATATTTGTCTTTGCGAGACTGAAAGATATTCCCAGCACAGGAGCAAGATATGCGAATGTGCATGGCCCGACTGCGAGACCTATGATTAGACCGAGGCTGAATGCTGCAAAAAGTCCGCGTTTTTTCAGTGACGGAACTTTGCAGACATTATCCAGGAATTTTAAACGGATAACTCCCGCCAGATAAAGTCCGATTACTATCATTAGGGCGGATACAATTATGTTCGGAATTGATCCGAGATCTCCGGCTATACGTCCGAGAAGAATTGTCACAAATCCTATTATGACAAGACTTAAAAGAATTCCCGCGGAGTACAGAGATGAAATCACAGCATTTTTGGATAATTTGCCTACGCCCTGATTTCCTATGAATCCAACTATTAATGGAATGCTTGCAATATGACATGGTGAAAGAATTACACTGAGTATTCCCCAGAAAAAGGCCGATGCAAAAGCCAGATACATGTTCCCATATAGCATTTCAGAAAGAGTATTGAAGAGAGATTCTATCATTATTCAACTCCTTTTTCTTTTAGTATTTTCTGAATTTCTTCAAACGGGAAAAATCCTTCGTGACGGAAGAATTCTTTTCCGTTTGTGTCTGTGAAAACCTGAGTTGGAATGACACGTATCCCGAACATTTCAGCAGCTTTTTTCCCGTCTTTTGTTGTAATATCGTGGAAAATCACCGTAACTTTTCCTTTGTATGTTTCTTCCACGCGTTTCATAATAGGTTTCATCATTCTGCAGGGAGCACAGTATTCGGCACCCAATTCTATGAAATTAATTTCAGAAAAATCAAAATCGCTAACAACTTTGGATGATTCTGGTGCCGACAGTTCTTCCGATGATTTGCTGTCGTTCTTAGTATAAGAGCATCCGTTAAAAGAAATGTTTGAAGCCAAAAAAATGAATGAACCGGTTACTGTTATGACAAGTGCTCTCATAATATTTGTTTTTAAATTTTTCATATTGATTTACCCGCATATATTGTTTTTAATTGTTGAAACAGCCTCGTTGACTGCATTTTCGTTTATAGAAGTTTTTCCTTTTTCGTATCCCATCTCGGTTATGATGAAAGATTTAGGTGTAACACCGATTTTTTCCAAATTCTTTTTTGCGCATGCAACCTGGCATCCGTCAATTGTGATGCATTGGTCGGCAGCTTTTGCCGATTCAATGAAACCGCTTAATCCGGCTCCAACAGCAGCCAGACAGCTCATAGCTCCGATTTTTTCATCGCGCATTTTTCTTGCAGCGAGATCGCTTAAAGAACCTACATCAGAAGCTCCTGAGCACGCATATATTAATTTAATATTGGAATTACCGCAACTACATGAACTCATTCTCGTTCTCCTATTTTAAAAATTTTTTTATTTCATCAGGATCAAGAATTTTACCGACTGATTTAACTTCGTCGTCGACTACAAGAGCAGGGGTCATCATAACTCCGTAATCCATGATTTTGTTAAGATCTTTAACCTTCTCAATAGTAAATTCTATTCCCATTTCTTCAGCTGCTTGCCGTGCGCTTTGTTCAAGCTTTTCACATTTCATACAACCTGTCCCGAGAATTTTAATTATTTTCATATATCCTCCTGTGTAAAAGATCAGCATTTACAGCATTTTACTGCGTTGATGTTTGTTTCAGCATTTGCTTTCATTACATTATCTATGCAGTTCATGAAGTCCATAATACATTCAACTCTCAACCTGTAAAAAATAGTAGTTCCTTGCTTCCTGTCTGTGACGATTCCGGCTTTTTTTAGAACAGAAAGATGTTTCGAAACAGTTGAAATATCTGCTCCAATCATGTCGGTGAGTTCGCAGACGCACCTTTCACCTTTAGATATTTCTTCTATGATAAAAAGTCTGCTTGGGTGAGCCATTGCTTTCAGGATCTCTGAACGAATTTTGTAATAGTCTTCTTTTCTTTTCATAATTGGCAAATTAGCCAAATAAAACCTGAAAGTCAAGTCATTCGAGAAAATAAACGCAGTTTCTGCGAAAAAAATAATTCGTAATCCGTATTTTATTTATACAGGAGTAAATATGGACATGATAAGAACAACAGTTAACATCGATGATATATCTATGAACTTACTTAAAAAAGCGGCTTTAACGAAAAAGAAAAGGGAATCGGAAATGATAAATATAATTGTTGGGAATGTGGTGAGAAGATGCTTGTTAAATAGGGAAAAATTTGTTGAAGGAGCAGTAAAATATCAAGAGCAAAAGAATAATTATGCTGTATATCATTATTCGGTTAGTCGTGACATTTATGAATCTTGTCTGGATCTAAGGAAAATTTATAAAATGTCCGTGTCGAGGATTATTAATGAAGCAATTAAGGAAATTGTTGGGGCAATGTTAAGGGAGCTGGAATTTGATTCGCATGATGTATCTTTTCCTTCTGGCAATTTTTTTATCTTTATGGATAACTATGAATTGCAATATACCTCTATATTACAATTTGGTTTGAATCATTGGGAATTTTCATCAAAAATCAGGATGAGAATAACTTAAGGTAAATAACAAGCGTAATTGAATCCTTAATCTGCTTCTTCAATGTAATAAAGCTGTTGACAAGAAAGTCCGGTATTGCTGAAATAGCCGCATCGGGTTGCTAGCTCAACTGGCAGAGCAACTGACTCTTAATCAGTAGGTTCCGAGTTCGATTCTCGGGCAACCCAATCCGTTTTATCGATAATAACTCTGCTCTTTTCAACATATTCAAACGTTTCAGGTTTTAAAATTAATTGACAGACTTAGCGCGTATTATGATTATAGATTTTCAATAATATATAAAAGTCATTGAGCGGTATAGCCGGGGGTATGATGTTTAGTGCTTATTTTAATCAACTTCAGAAACAGCTTTTAAAGACATATACTAAATCTTCTAAAAAGGAAGCTGTTTCTGCGCCTGTTCCTGCTAAAGCAAAAAAGCCGGCTAAAAAAGATTATAAGCCCGTAATGGATGCTGTTTCTTCAATGTTTTCTCCTGAAATATGTGTTATGTCCAAGAAAATTGCCGACCAGTCAGGTTATATTTCTGATTCAGCTGATTTTATTGCCGTTAGAAAGAAATTTTCCGCAATAGATGAAATTTTCCATGAAGCAGTTCCTGCGGAACTTACAGCTGCTTCGTTTAACGTCATTGAGGAAGTAAACCACAAACAGCTTACTGATGTTTTGATAAAGGCAGCTTTGATTAAAAAAATAGATCACTACTCTGAAGAAGCTGAAGATCCGGCGTTTATTCCAGGATTTATTATTGCATTACATACAACATATTCTTTGAGCGAACTTAAAGAAGCTATTATTGATATTTATGATAAAGATTCCGTTGAGCCCATGTTTGAATTTGATATTATGATGGTTCTCGGAAAGGGGCTGATAATAAAAAACTGGCGTGAAGGTGCTAGAAGTTTTATCGCGCTCGAGACAGGGGAAGATACCATGAAATGGTTTTTTCTTCTTCTTAACGAATATGTTGAATCGAAAACTGCAAAGGATCTTGATTTGAGATCATATGTTAAAGAAGCCGTTCATTATAACGAATATTGATCCAATCTGCATTTTTTTCATTCTTTTATGAGATAATCCCCCGAATATGCCGATTTATAAAGGGCAGAATCAGCCTTTTATGGTGTCAGGATACGAATTAATCTTGACACTATGACTGCGTGTATGTAAAAAAATATAATGCTTTTGCGATATTAATAATTCGGCGGGGTAACAGGTGAAAAACTTAAAATTATTGGCTCTCCTGTTGTTGGTTCTATCTTTTCTTCCATCCTGTTCAAAAGACAAAAAGGATTCGGTTGATTCATCGGAAGGTTTTTCTGGTTCGGGAAAAGACATGATTGTCGTACTCGATACTTCGATGAGTATGGTAGGCCAAGGCGGACAGAACATTCTTTCTCAGGTAAAAGACAGTCTCAATTCTCAGGTAGATAAGCTTATTGTTGGGGATTCTTTTACATTTGCGACATTTGATGAAACCACTAAACTCTATCCGACTGTTCAGATTGACAGTATGGCAAAAGTTGACGTGATAAAAAAATACATCTCTATGGTTGAAGCAAAAGGTTTTTGGACTTATACCATGGACATGCTTTCTATAATAGTAAAGAAAGCTGAGGAAATTGATGCACAGAATGGTGACCGTCAGGTTGTAATAGTAATTCTGACTGATGCATTGGATGATCCTCCACCTGCGCTTAGATCAAAACAGCTTAATATTAAGGATATCGCAAAAGGCGATCCAAAAGACTGGTTTATCTATTTCGTAAGTCTCGGCGAAGCGAAAGGAAATGCTAAACTTACCGGTATAACAAAGGATGTTGCTGATAATGTTGCCTCAAAAACAACTGTAATAGGCGGCAAGGACGATCCTAATGCGGCTATTTCTGAAAATCTTCAGGCTGAAATAGATAAAGTTGATGCTTCTGTACGTAACGAAAGAATT
>Ga0255344_1002242_pt1 | contig 23937 bp, 29 predicted proteins | sample wastewater_treat_5_FD_192414 | JGI IMG/M metagenome (GOLD analysis project Ga0255344, IMG submission 192414) | Wastewater microbial communities from Lulu Island WWTP, Vancouver, Canada - plant18 | ecosystem: Engineered > WWTP > Wastewater > Unclassified | place: Canada: Vancouver, British... | reverse complement strand
CGGACCGGGGTGTCATCTACCGTGAAAACCCGATAATCAAAGCTTTGAGGTTAAAGGGTAAACTATGAAGCTACCGATAAAGCACCCGGCTTACAGGGGACTTTAAAGGGAAACTAAACAGTAAGCTACGCATGTAGAAGTCGGTACGGATATTGTTTCGGACGAGGGTTCGATTCCCTCCGCCTCCACCAAATGGTGCAAATCCGAACTCTGTATTTTTCATTAAGCACACGTTCGGGTTTGTTCTGATAATCGAGGAAGTAAGTTAGCGTCTTGCTTCCTCTTTTTCTTTTATGCTTTTGTTGTACTGTATTGTAGACAAGCCGAGTAGCGCACCGAGAAAAGTGTCAACTGTGGCAATAGAGCCTACGATTTCTTCGCCGTAGGGGAATCCCCAAATACTTGCGAGAGAAAAATACAGAGTACCCAAAGCCGGTAAAACGATTTGTGCGATGAATTTTAACACATCGTATGTTTTATTAGAAAGTTTCATAGTTATACCTCCCCTATGTTCTTAGTGTAATCAAGCGAAATCCACCCGGCACCGCTCTTGAGTTTGCCCCATTTAGAAGCACCTGCGCCGAGAGCTTCCGCAACGATTGTGTAAACGCCCCTATCTCGAATGCTTCCAACAATCTTCGAGGTCGTTGTAGGAGATTGACGAATATTGAGAACAGAGGTCATTATCTTAACATAATAAGGCTTAAATTCAGCCTTAGGAGCGGGCGTAATAGTAGCGGAAGCATACTTGTCATAATACTTTTGACCATAAGAAGCTCTTTTTACTTTCACGCTATCGCTCTGGTCTGCCGGTCTTTCGTAAGAGGTCAGAACAATATCTGAAATCTCTTTAACGGATTTAGCACTCTTGAAAACAGCCATAACAGCAGAATAGCCTTGTATCTCTTTCCACAAGAAATTCAACTGCATAGAGAGGTCTCCAATAGAAGTATTGAGCCAATCGGCATACTCTTTCAGAGCCTTTTTTCTGCTCCAGTAAGTCCACTGTGCAAGACCATAACCGGCTGAATCGTGAATAAAGTTTGTGTAAGAACCATCGTCAACAGCCTTCGTATAGCTCTCGTCCGTCATACCGAGTTTTCTCTCATAGGTTTGCTGTAAATTGTTAGGTCTAAGAGCACTTTCAGCATATAAGTTCCCCATTATGCCCGCTACGGCATAATCACTAAGTCCAAACCCTTTGAGAGTTTCCCAGATAGTTTTTTCCGTGTCGTCTGTTTTAACAGGAGTTACAGGAGGTTTTGTTTCTTCTTTAGAAGTAACAATGACCGCTCCAAATCCCGCCGCTTTGATTTTTTCCATCTGTTTTTCGGCATTAGCTTTGACCTTAAAAGCACCCGTTTGTATCTTGTTAAGGTCTCCTACCTTTACGATAGAAGCGTCAAATCCTGCCGCTTTCACTCTTTTAAGAAGAGTCTCGATGGTTTCTTCGATTTGAACACGATAGATGGTATCATCGCTCACAGGCTGTTCCGGGGCTGTGGCTTGAAGCTGTGCGGTTACTTTACTTGCGAGGTCTCCCATGCGAGCATACATCCAATCGCCGGGGCAACTTTTGTTAGCGAACCATCTGTGAACAGTCAGAATCATCTCTCCCGGCTTAGGCACATAAGAGAGCGTTTTGTTTTTATCGCCAAGCCATAAGAGTTTATTCTTACCGTTACGCTTACAAATATCCACACAAAGCTCAATCAATCGCTTGTAAACGATATCATTGAAAGCATAAGGATGTGTATTGTCAGAAGCACACTCAATCGTTACGGCTCGTTGGTCATTTGAATTAGACGAAGAGCACCAAGAACGATTTTTTTCTTCTACATACATTCCTATTCGTCCGTCTACGCCTATACCATACTGACAGGAAGCTTGTCTCGAAGTCGGATAAAAGATATTACCCAATGTTTCTACGGAACACTGACCGACCACACAATGAGGTGTAATGCGGTCAATGGCTTGTTTCCTTTGTCCGGAATGGTTAGGGCTTAACTTTGTGTAAGATACTAAAGGACTGTTTGTATATCCCATACTATTCCTCCTCTCCTTTGTTGTTGCTCAATGCTTCAAGCATTTCTTCTGTTACTTCTTCTGTCAATTCTTCGTTGAGTTCGTTATCATTCATTCTGCTGTTCCTCCTTTTCTCTCAAAGGTAGTTGTTCTACCTCTTTCATAATTTTGTCCGCAGTACCATTGCCGCCAAGCTTTTTATAAGGGCGGTAAAGATACTCGTATAAACTTTCGTATTCGTTCTTAGTGATATATCCCTTTTCGATGTAGGTTTCTCCCAAATGACAAATACGGTCGTGTCCAAGTCCTTTCAGCATTTGCGACTCTGCGCTCTTATTGGCTTCTCTTCTCTGTATAAGAAAAGTGAGAAACGCCCAGAAACCGGTGCTCGCAAAGACCGAACCGACAAGGCTTAGTATGAGTGTTGACTGTGAAATCATGTGTTTGTACTTCCTTTGCAATAATGATGAAAAGGGAGAATCAAGAGAGACCTGACTCTCCCTTTGACCTTTACTCTACGATAAGGTCTTCGAGTTCAAGGTCGATTAAAATCTCTCTGACCTGCGGCTTAAGCGTCTCCGGCACACTTGCGAAAGTCCTTTTGCCTTTTACGATGAGAGCAACATAAATAATAGCCATCTTCTTTTCCTCCTTTTTGTTGATTAAAATGATTAAATGATTAAACATTCTAAAAGAAAGCATTTTAGCCCTCCTCCAGAAGTGCTCTTACCTCCTCACGGAGAGCTTCCGGCACATCATTAAGAGTTTTCTTTCCCTTTTTGATGAGTTCTGCATAAATCTTAGCCATGGTCTTAACCTCCTATCATCATTTCGTACACTTCGACAAGTGCTAACTGAATGTTTGTGAGAGAGTTGTTTATTTCTTCCTCTTGTCTTTCTCGCTCTGATTTCTGACCGAGAATGAACCAAGATTTACCCTCATGCACACGGTTACTAACAAGCACCACATCTGTTAAGGTTTCCTCGGTCTGATTCTCCTTGTCAAAAATCTTAACTGTTTTCAATTTTCCTTCGAATACAGCGTCCGGAACTTCGTTCGTAGCAATATAGTTATTGCCGTTGAGTTCAAGGTTGTCCAACTGTGTACCGTCACTAAGCGTAATCTTATACATTTTGATTTACCTCCTTTAATAATGTATCGTAGAGTACATCCAAGTTTTCTCTTTGCTTCTTGCTCATTATTTTGTAATGAGCTTTGAACCATGATTTGTACCAATTCTCAAATTCTTCGGGATTGAGAAATTTGTTCTTTGCTATCTTTTTCATCTTCCTACGCATGGCGGTGAGACGCTTAGAATTTATTTTCTGTATCACTCTTCCTGTCTCGGTAAGAGAATATTGAATCTGTAAAAATCTCCAATATTCAGATAATTTACAAATCCTCGTCTTGCGTAGATTTATCGTAATACCTATGGTTTCGGCGATGGCTGTGATATCTGAAAGTAAAGCTTTTAGAAATTCTTTATCCTCGTTTATCACATAACTATCATCCATGTATCGACCATAGAAGGGTACTGAACAAACTATCTTTATATAATTGTCAATCGGTATCGGATAACTTATGCCGGCCGCCTGTGCCACTTGGTCTCCGATGTTCAAATGTTTGTGCATAAATTTCTCGCCGGTTAAAAGAGATTTGTCAATTTTAGAATGTTCCAAAGAGTTAAATATTGTGTGCATACATTCTTTGAACTCTTCATCGTCCATATACGAAACATCGACTTTAGCCCGGTCAAGTATTTTTCGCAGTAACCACAGTGCAGTAGGGTCTTGTACATATTTTGTAACTAATTCGTAGAACACATCATGCCGGATATTGTCGTAATATTTCGAATAATCGATTAGCAAAATGTACCCTTCGTTTGACCCATGTTGCTGATAATACTTTCTAAGATGGACTAACAATCTGTTTCTTTGTCGAGTTATTCCTCTACCTTTGAGACTTGCACAATTATCATAGATAAGGTGAGGTCTCAGGGAAGGCGTAAGAACTTCATCGCACAAGCTGTGTTTGACAATCCTATCTTCAATTTGTTCACCGCTTACAAATCTCACTCTTCCTCGTTCCCTTAATATAAAATTCGAAGTTGGTTTGAAGTTGTAAGTCCTTTCTTTCAATTCCTTCTGAATATTGGATAATCCAAGAAGGTAAGTCATTTCAAATTTCTGCACGGGAGGTTTCCAATCACTACCTTGTTTACCTCTTAGAAAACCATCGTGCAGAGCATTTCCATCAAATATCTCACGCTGATAACTACAGTTCTCGAAAGAAGTAGTGTCGTGTTTAGTATTTACCATACGGAAGGACAATCTCTCCTTTCTCCTACCACGAAACGCTCAAATGGCTATTTAATCGTGGTGTCGAAATCAGGGCGCACGCCGTTGGCGTTCGAAGCGTTGTTGTAGTTCGCATTACCGTTGTTGTTCACATTGGCGAAATTGGCGGCGGATGTAGAAATTGCCCCTTTGAATTTATTGTCAGATTTTCTCCAACCTTTTATCAGTTTTATTTCCGTCTGTATTGCTTCTCCGAAACGAAGATATTGGTCTACATCGACCGGGAGAGTTTCTATAGCGTATTGCAATTCTTGTGTGAGCGTATAACATAGCCCGATTGCCCTATCTTGATGGAGTCTTCTTTCGATGAGTTCTTCCATTACAGTAGGGTAGATACTATTTGCAATGTACACTTCTTTTGTAATCTCTCTTAAACAGTTCACAATGACTTTGCGTTCATCTATAATGAACCATTCGTCAAATGCTTCCCATCTCTTCTTGAGCCTGTCGTAAGTGGCTTGCTGTTTGACATCGAGTTCTTCATAAGATTTGCCGCCAAATCTTTTCTCTAACCGCTTTTCAGCCTTTACGATATCAAAACCAAAGTCTCGAAGAAGTAAATCCGTTATGTCTCTTCTTAATTTATTGAGATGGTGGAACACCTCAAATTGAGAAGGTTTTCGTTTGTTTTTCAATACAGACATTTCTTAGTTCCTCCACTCATGCGCCCCACAAGGGGGGCGCAGATTTAAGATTTAATAGAGAAAGCAGGGCGCACGCCGTCGGCGCTCGAAGCGTTGTCGCAGTGCGCATTACCGTTGCCGCTCACATAGGCGAAACGGGCGGCGGAAACTACATCTCTTAACCAAAACCAAGCTCTGTTCGAAATCATAGACGGGTCGTGGGCAAAGAGCGGATATTGCGATTTATCGACAGTATAGTTATATCCAATAGTGACTCCATCGGGCATAGAGCCGAAAATCTTGCAACCGTAAACATTTTGCTCAGTCATGAGTTCAACTTCGCTATCGTACCAAGCGTGCCCGCTCGGTCTACCGCTTGTGACAGCATTTTGTAAAAGCTGACGATGATTAAGAATATGGCTCTCGCCAAACGCCGCTTTGATAGTGGTTTTAGCCTGTTCAAGCCCCTCTGTGTACATCTTGGAATTGACATACGCTCCCTCGGTCGTATTTGTGTCATTCATAACATGTGTGTACAAATTCGTATCAGGAACGATAACAACATGGTGGGTCATGCAAGCAGTGTCACCGGTTTTGTAATAGTAATCAAAAGCGGCAATCCTCCAAGTTACACCACTGATTACCCAGTAATCGCCTATGTACATGTCAACGAATGTACCCGCCGCAATAGCCGCCCACTGAGCCGCCGTAACGCCTGTTCCAAGATTTTTACCTCTGTAGATTGCGTTATGTGCTCCCGCATTGTTATACAGAAGAGGAGACACCTCTTCACGAACGGGAGCGAGCATTGCAGTCTGCAAGTTTTGAAAAGTAATCTTTTTGAGAGCACTACCATCGTGAATGGGAATGAGATTCGCATTTGCCGGAGTAGTAAGTGCTGTTAATTCTGAAACTTTTTTAGTTTCAATACTGATAGAAGCCATTGTTTATTTCCTCCTTTTTAATATTTCCAATCAGCTACAATTGCATAACCGATATCGTCAACCAAGAGAGTAGTTCCGGAATTGTCAACCGAAATAGGAACAGTAAGGTCATTTTGTAAGACCATGTATTCCAGATTAGACAATTTATCGTCAATCTCTGTGATTTGATTTTGTAAATGCCCTGCCACATCGGAAGAAAGTTGACCTTTTACCATGTCAAACCATTGTGTAAACAAGGCTTGCTGTGCGTTTTCGAAAGCTGACATTCGTGAGGCATATCCCGCTTCAATGGCAGAGAGATTAGTTGCCGCTTGAGATTCAAGATTTGAAATATAAGTCTCGAAGTCAGTAATCTCTGCATTTACCGTGTTTTGCCATATTACTTTCTGTGTATTGAAGTAAGTTTGAAAGTTCGTGTACAAGTCTGTACCATTCTCTAACATGGCCATAATTACATTGATGGCGGCATTCATGGCGTTTGCGTCTAACGCACCGAAAAAAGAATTTTCTTTATTCGTATAGACCGTTACATCTGTAAACGAAACCGTATTATCAGGATTTTCGGTCATGTTATATTTCTTCAATCCACTCCATATAGCGTCTGTATAATTTTCTTTTAACGGAGTCCACGCCATTTTATAACCCTCCCTTCATACCAAAATTCCATTCTAAGTTCCTCCTTCCGTTGTGTTGATTTGTCAATTTATCGTACAAGTCCAACATTGCACTCTCCATTCTATTGAGTTCCGTATAATTCATTGTTTTGCCGTTATCTGTATAGGTGGGAGGAGTGCCGTATGAGCCTTTTAATGTATTGGCGTTTATCGTGATAAGATTTTGTTCGATTTGATTTATCTCATCGGCGTAAAAATAATCAGCTACGCCTTTATCTTCACTCACAAAAGCTATTGAAAATTCTTCATACATAGCGATTGCCAAATCACGAAGATAATCCAGATTATTTTTGATACGATTAAAATCGGCAAAGTTAAATCTATCGCCAACATAAACTCCATTCACAATCTCGCCATGCCAATTCGTTTTAGGTGTAGACCACACTGCCATTTTTAACCTCCTATTCTACGAGCAGTTACTTTACCGCCGAATGCCTGATTAAACTTAATCAAATGACGATAAATATTCACTTTCATTCCTTTATGGAACTCGTTTTCTTGATAAATAATGTCGTTTGCGTCTAATTCAGGATTTCCACGAGTATCATATTCATATTCAATATTTGCCATGTAATAATCACCGAGCCAGTCTGCAAGGTCTTGAGCCATCGTCATGTCTGAAATTAGAGGATTTTCCCATTTGACCGTTTTCCCTTTAGCATGTAAAGTCTTTGTCGCATAGCGTTCAACGATTTTATAGCGATACCCTTGTATGGCCAGATTGAATGTGCCCGTTGTAAGATAGCGAAGTGTCACATAGTAATTACTCCAATCAATAACTGTGGCTAATCCTGATTGCTCATCAAGAAAAGGAACATAACCATAAGAAGGGTCTTGGATATAATAAGTAACTTCGTCACCCTCTTCGACTTCTACCTCTTCATAAACGAGATTTTCTTCACGATTACCTTGCTGATAGGTGTAGCACGGTACAATAACCTCTTTGACCAGCTCTTGTTTAATGGCTTTAGGCGAAGAGAGCATGTCTTTTCGAGTCATGGTGAAGTGCGCCAAATCAGAAAATGAAAGATAATTAAGAACTATTCTATTGTTAGGCTGTTGAGTGCCTTCGAAGGTAATGACCATTTTATTAAGTTCTTTGAAGCTATATAAAAACACCGTTTCCTTTTCGATTTCATCTATTCCAAGACTTATAGTCTCAAGAAGAGTGCTGTTGTTATAAGTTTTTATTGTTATGCCTTTCGGAAGCGCATAACCGAAAACCATCTTTACGCCCTCGTAAGCTTTCGGAGAAGCGAAAGTTACTGTCAATGTAGGCTTAGTAGAGAAATTACCGTTGCTGTTCGATTGACGAGAAGAAATGTAGCCTGTATTTTTATCTGCCGTTCCTATTCGAGGAAGAAAATACATTCCTTCGTTGACAACCGTATATTCCGTAGCCATAGAAGCGTATTCTTCTTTCTCATCATTTAATAAAATTGCGTCCAGATTGGCATAATCCGATACGCCATTCGAAGAAAGAGAAATGGCGGGAACAACAAGCGATTTAATTTGTATTTCACCCGTTCTCGATTGCATAAGAGTACATCTGCAAGCGTTCGAGATAATCTGTAAAGCTTCCTTATGCTTAACTCTCGGCATAGGATTTTTCGTATATAAGGTTTGTAATCTTTTCTCGATGTTATATTCAACAATGCCTGCGTCAGTCAGAATTTCTTCCGCTAACTGATAATAAGATTTGCCGCTCGAATTATATAATCCCTTAATGTATTCACCATCCATGGAACGAAACACATCTTGACCTCGAATGGTGGCTGTATTATCGTCCGACTCCCATTCTGAACATAATAAGTGTTGCCCTTGAACCCATTCAATTTCGTCAGAGTCCGGCAATTGATATCCGTACATAATGTCTATTTTCTGTCCTGTCTCAAGATAGTTAATAGAAGACTTAGGATTATCCACATTGAAATAATGGTCATAGTTTTTAAGAGTTACCGAGAAATCTACTTGCGGTACATCTGCTCCTATCGGAGAAACATAAGTCTCAAGCGTAGAATCCATTACGGAATCATTATGATAAACAAGACCATAGCCAAATCTAATGTAATAAATACGAAGCCTGTTATGCAGATTTTTCATCTGATAAACTACTAACTTAATTGAAGTAGTGTTTGTAAAAACCTCTTCTGTTGTGAAAATAGCTTCGTCATTGTCTCGGAACTCTACCGTATTTTCGTCTCCCACTAAATCAAAACTTACAGGGTAATTCTCGCCAAAGTTAATAGTAACACCCTTAAAGTCAATCGCTAAAGTGTTAAGAGAAATCGTCAATTCGTATTGCGCTTGCGAAACGAGACCTTCTCCGATGAGACCAGTATCATAAAATCTATCTGTAGAAGTAACTCTCGGTAAGAAAAACATAGACCCGTCTACTTTAGTAAAGTTTTCCTCTAAAGTAGCGTAAATAACATCATCTCTATGTTCGCCGAAGAGATTATCTTTGTTGGAATAATAAGTAAAACTACCATTATCAATGGTGGCTCTCGCTTGCGCTTCCTGATTTATGAGACCGAAGGTAACCATAATATACCCTCGCTCACGCAGAGAGGATTTCATGCTTTCTTTATATGTCTTTGATACTTTTTGCATAAAACTACCTCTATTCTCCGGTATCTATCAAATTCACTTTGCAATTTATGTAATGGGTAGGCTTTCCACTTCCGTCAACCCAATACGGCTCTCCGCTTCTATCTCCGCAGTACATTCTTACGGTCTTTCTTGCATTCGTAACCGGGTCATTAAAAGTTACATAAAAGAAAAAATCTGAAACAATCCTTAATATGTTTTCCCATTGTTCGGCGGTAAGATACGACCATTCAAGACCGTCTATTTTATATTGGTCTCTTCCGACACGCTGACCCACGACAGCACCGTTAGCGTCACGCCCGGAATTTACAACGGTCGTTACAATCACTCTTACACCTCGCTTGCAGGGAGGTAATTCATAACCATTTATTGCGATATATGCCATTGTCTTACCTCCTTACTTTGCAAATACATAACCATTAGCCTTTTGCTGTGTAACTACAGCGTCATTTATTGTTCTGTTACCAATCTGTACAATAGTCTGTTCTTCTTTGTCTGCCTGTCTCTTAGCGTCCGTGGCTATTTCTACAAGCGTAGGTTCTACATACTCTCTATAAAAATCACGCAAAGTGGTCGCCATAGAAGTCTCATCACGAGAGTTTCTGAAAATGTTTTCAGACTCTTCATAAACCGAATGAGCCAAATAACTATTCGGGTCATAAGTTGTTTGTCTTGCAAGATTTGAGTTCACAACATCTGCACTTACGAGCACCGCACGAATGATACTGTTGGCACTCTGAATAATGGAACTGTTAAGCACTCTCCAAATCGGTATATATTGAGCCATTCCCGAAACAACTGCACTTTGCATAGCAAGCTTGATTTGCGACTGGTTCAAAACTTCTGTTTGCCCTCTGATATGACCGACCATTTCAGCACCATTTTCACCGGCTACAAATAATGAGCCATGAAGACCCGCATTAGCTGTGCCGTTTGCAAACATCGGTATTCTCCATTCTTGAGAACCCATACTGTTTATGAAGCCACCTCTTGCAAACATCTCAAAACCGTGGCCGGTGTTATAACCTCCGCTCGACAGTCCAAAGAAGCTTTTTATAGAAGTCCAACCTGATTTGAACAGCGATATTCCAACAGAAACTTTGTTCCCTATCCATGAAGACAAAGAAGTCCAACCTGATTTGAATAAAGAAACTCCAACCGATACGGCACTTCCTACCCATGAAGAGAGAGAACTCCAACCAGATTTGAAAAGTGAAATTCCTTGCGAAATAACGGGTATGCTACCTATCCAATTCTTAACACTACTCCAACCCGATTTAATAAGCGAAACAGCCTGACTTATGACCGGCAAACTGCCTATCCAATTTGCAACTGTAGACCATCCGCTTTTAATCAGAGAAATCGCTTGCGAAAGAGTAGGTATGCTACCAATCCAATTCTTAACGGTAGACCATCCGTCTTTAATCAAACTTATGGCTTGGCTGATAGTAGGAATGTTACCTATCCATGTTTTAACAGTTACCCATCCTTGTTTAATCAACTCTATAGCCTGAGAAAGAGTAGGCATATTGCCAATCCAACCCTTGACCGTACTCCAACCTTTTTTAACAAGTTCTATACCTTGAGAGAGAATAGGTATATTTCCGACCCATTCCTTGACACTACTCCACTTATCTTTGATAAGGCCGATACCTTGCGAAAGAGTAGGTATGCTACCAATCCAATTCTTAACGGTAGACCATCCCTTTTTTGCAAGGCTGACGAAAGCTTCAATAGAAATGCCTTCTCCGGCATTCTCGTTCCACCAAGACTTAGCATTTTCCCACCATTCAGAAGCCGTGTTTTTAATATTTATGACTAAATCTGCAATAGGATTATTCTTTATGAAATTCGAAATCGGTTTGATAATGTTGTTATCAATCCATTTACCAATTGCCTTGAACGGTTTTGCAAACCCTTCAAGTAAGCCTTCCGCAAGAAATATCCCTATTTCATCACGAAATACTGTAGACGGAAAACTAATACCGAGAGCGTCTTTGAACCCTTGTACAAATCCGTCTATGAAATCCGAAATAGCTTTTATGGCCGTGTTCCAACCGTCTAAAATGCCATCCCATATAGATTGACCAACATCAAGAAACCACTCTCCAACATCGAGCAGAGCTTCTGGAAGCGTCTCTGTGAAGAATGTTACAAAATTAGTCTTAATGGTTTCCCACAATTCAGGGATTGTTTCCGTAAAGAATTTAGGAAGAGTGATAGTAAAGAATGTCTTGAACGATTCTTTAACTTTTTCCCACACTTCCGGAAGTGTTTCGGTAAAGAACTTCTTAAAGGCTTCTCCTATCTCCTTAACGGTTGTGCCGACCTTTTGACCGATGTTATAACCGAAATTCTTCCAATCAAAATCTTTAATCGGTTGTAAAAGATTTGTCCACCAAGTTTTAATACTGTCAGGAAGTTCTTTGAGCCACTTTACAAAATCGTTCCATATTCCCGGAAGAGTTACAGTAAAGAATTTGCGGAAGAAAACCTTGATTTCTTCCCAGTGCTCCGTAATGAGAATAATCCCGTCAGTGATAAGACCTACCGCAAGACCGATTAAAGCACCTATACCCGCACCAATCGGGCCACCACAAGCACCTATAATCGCACCTATGCCGGCCGCCGCAAGGGTAGAGCCGGTAGGAATAAGAATACCATTGAGCCAGTTAAGCCCATTTTTAACAGCGTCATATATGCCTGTAAAATACATAGGCAAACCGGCAATTATAGCAAATACCGCCGCTCCAAGAGCCGCCCCTGCCGCAGTAGCAGTGCCAAGTCCGAGATTTGCCGCCGCCGTTTTGAGTGCACCCGCTACAGCACTATCCGCAAAGGCAGTAGTTATCCATCCGGCAATGCCTTTACCAAGAAAAGCACCGCCGCCTACTGTTAAGAGACCTCCGCTAACAATTTGAGCAAAGTTCTCACCATCAAGAGAGTTTCTGATTGCGTCCAAAATACCCGCAACCTCAAGAGCGACACCCGTTATAAGTAAACTGATACCAACGGCTATTATTAAAGGATTTGCCAATCCAAAACCCTTAAGAGCATGTATCCAACTCAAGGCGTCCATTACCCCTCTTGAAATCTTCCATGCCGCAAGACCAAGACTTATTGCGCCTACGGTTGTTAAAATATGACCTAAACGAGTATGGAAAAAATCACTCCAACTGTTTATATCTTCGGTCAAGCCGAGCCATTCTTTTATTTTTTCAATAATTTCATCAACCTTCGAAGTAACGAGGTCTCCAAGAAAATCGTATTCAGGGAGTTCGATTTCAAAACCTTCGCCACCTATACCTACACCAGAACCACTTCCTCCGGCACTGTTGTCGTCCGGTCTGATAATGTTAAGTTCATCTATACCAAGCAAATTGTCTTTAAGTTTTTTAGCCGCTTTTGCCGCACCACCGTAGCCATCCTCAGCTTGTTCTGCGGCTTCTCCTACAGCATTCGCACCGGCACTCAAACTACTATAGTCAATTTCAGGAAGCTTAAACCCTATAAGACTTGCGATAGCGTTTGCTACAAGGCGAATCGCCTTAGCAAGAGCAATGGCATAAGGAAGAACCGCATTGAGAGCAGGGATGAAGATGTTACCTAAAGCTCTGGCCGCTTGAGTGACTTGCGCTTGTAAAACACGAAGTTGGTTAGCCGGAGCATGCAAAGTACGAGCCATGTCTCCGTGAGCGTCCGTAACCTGAGTCATAATTGCATAATAACGAAGCTGAGATTTTTCAGCTTGCGTCATTGCTGTTACTTTCTTCTCAATGCCAAGGGTATAAGCTTCTTGTTGTAAACGAGCAATAGAAAGGTCATAACCGAGCCTACGGAGAGGTTCAAGCTCACCCGCAATACCTGATTGTAATTTTGTAAAAGCGTCTGTGAACGAGATATTATAAAAAGACGAAATATCATAAGCAAGCTGAGTAAGATTTTTACTCATTATCAATGCTTTATCATTCACTACGCCAAAACCTTTGATTATTGTATTAAAAATACCTTGGTTTCTTAACCATTCAGCAGGGTCAATTCCCATAAGTTCAGAAACATTTTCTGCAAATCTTTGAGCTTCTTCCGCACCATCGCCCAAAGCGACTGTAAACAAGTTCAAATCTTCAACATATTTATTTGATAAGGTTATCCAAGAAGCAACCACTCTCGCAAAAGTTTTAACCGCTGTTATAGCCATACGAAGTTTCGCATAAAGGTTAATATAGCTTTTACTTGCGACATTGTTTGCTGTAGCAAGATTATTCGTATTTTGAATAAGTGCTTTAAGATTAGCCGGAAGCTTAGAAAAAGCCGCCGCTACTACATTAAGTTGAGCCGCAAGAGGAGATAGAGCTTTAGACAATTTATCTATTTGAGCCGTAAACTGTGTCCAATTGACGCTATTGAGCGTCTTGGCCAGTTCGGGAATTTTCCTAAGTTGTGTTATTGCGGATTGCAGTCCAACAGATTTCCCGATACTTCCAAGAGACGAAAGACTCTTGGAAATTCGAGAAATGCTCGAAAAGTCTACTCCGGTCAGAGAGGACACAGCAGAGCCAATGTTCTTCAATTGACTCGCAATGGACGAAGAAATCTTCAATCCTCCTAAACCTTTAAGCTTTTCTAAACTACCCGCTAATTTATCGATTTTATCAATCGAAGAAGCGTCTACAGAATTAAGGGCGGCATTGAGATTGCGTATCTGATTGACTACGCTCGTTAATCCAACACCGCCCTTAGTTGCACCTTTTAACTTAGTAAGTGAGGAAGAAAGAGCGTCAATACCTTGTACAGCAGAACCGCTACTTTGTTTAATTTCAAGTTCAAGAGACTCTATTGTAGTAGACATTTAACTCACTTCCTTTCCTCAAAATTTTTATTGAATTTCGACATAAAGGCTTCCATTTTAGCGAGTCCTTTTTCCGAAATTTCTTTTTCTCTCCTTTGTTGCTTATCCTCCTGTTCTTTTCGAGTAATGGGATAAGGTTCTTCAACATAAGGTTTAGGTTTAGCTCCCTTTTTAGCAAAAGCATGGAGTATAGGAGCTAATCTGAATATTGCGTCATAAACATACATCCCTTGTAACCAAGCTTCTTGATTACGCCGTTCCATTCGGAGTTCTTCCGCTTCTCTATAATACTTAGGAAGCATGGGGTCTCCATCCCAATACTGTGATTCCGTCATGCCTATTGATAAGTAATAGGGGAACTCACGCACGAATATCTCTGTAGAACTTAAAGGTGGGGTAGGGGCAGTACCCCCACCCCTCTTGTTAATATGCTCTGTATCGGACTCCGAGTTACTTACCAGCTCGTTGTCCAGTCCACGTTTCCCTCCGCTTCGGCAGGTTCTTCGACAAGTGCCATAATCGGCTCATTGTACATTTCAGCCAGTTTACCGATAAGTTCCTCCTTGTTCTTCATTTTCGCAAAGATGGAGTCAATCACATCTTGCTTCACGAAGCGGTGATGAGCGAGAAACGCTCCTGCGAACAAGGCGGGGAGAGTGGACATGGGCTTGTCTTCGACTTCGGAAGCAATGAACCCCTTACGCTCCATCTCGGTAACAGTTCTTCTTGTGAACTCAAGGACATATTCTTTGTCCTCATAGGTAAATCTAAGCTGTTTTGCCATCTTCTTATCCTCCTATTACGCCTGTTTAATGACAGTAGACGGAACGATAGTGATAATCATGTCTACCACTTCGTTTACCCCTCCACCGACAACATGGACATTCAGCTTGCCCTTGAAAGAAAACTTACCTTGCGAGCCGTCAGGCGTAATAACGCCGCCCGCCTCAGTGCCGCCAAACCATACGGCATACTCGCCCTCTGTGTCCGCAAGAGCGGCAAGAGTCTCATAATCTGCCTTAGTATAGTTAGCGGTAAATTCAAGAGCGTCCGTGGTCTGAATGCCCGGAATGTATGTCTGCATTTTGTCAGACAAGGTGGTAGTCTCAAGAAGTTCAGGAGAACCACCAAGGTCAGGGAAGTCCTTAATATCAACAAGCTTGCTGTAGTCTGACGCACCCTTTTTCATCAAAAATACTTTGTAAGTAGAAATAGCCATTTTCAATTACCTCCTGTAAATAATATTGTTTCTATCTATCACAGCCCGATATCTTCCGAGCATACGATAAATTGTTGCGTCTTGTGCGTTCGGTATAGGTTCAAGAAGCATACGAGTAAAGTTGAGTTCCGCCAGAAGTTCATCCACAAACGAAGCAATTTCTTTACACTCTGCTTTCTTTCCTGTTTTCTTGTTGGAATAGACATTAAGCTCATAAGTTACAGCCGCATGATTCTCTTTACTATCCTGTGTCTGTGTTTTTCTGAATGTCGCATTGTCTATCTCAACAAGAGATACGCAAGGGAAGGACGAGGGCGCACTGACATATTCACCGGTTGTGAAAATTTTCGGATATTGCGCTCTAACCGCCGTGGCAATCTGTGTGAAAATATCACTCTCAATGTCAATCATGCGAACACCTCCCTTGCAATGTCTGTTATTTCTCGGCTGACAGTCTGTACAGCGTTGTACATCGGCATTGCCGCCGGAGTACCGTGTGTGATTTTAAGTTCGCCGTTCTCGTAGAATCCCCACGCCTGTTTTAATCCGTTTACACCAAATGTACCTATAGCGATTGGTGGATTCGGAACGCCCGTTGCGGTTTCTGCGAAAGGGTTAGGAGATGTACCGGCGGGGGCGTTGTGATAAACACCCGCTCCAAATTCAACCCACACAGCGTCCATTCCCTCAGCTACTACAACGAAGCAATCTCCTCTGTTTTCTACTCTGACAGCCACATTTGCCTTTTTCGGGCTTCCGCTTCTTTCTGTCAAATCGTCTACAATTGCTCCATCAAACCCTTGTTGAGCTTCTTTCGCTAATCTCTCTGCAACTCGTCTAAGCAACTCGTTACACTTTCTTTGAAAGTCCTCTTTGAATTGCGCAACTTCTTTAATTGCACGGTCTATCTCTGTTTCAGACAAACCGAATGAAATTCTCTTTTTACTCATCAAGTTACACTCACTTTACTTACGGCATAAGACACACTGTTCAAGCTTTTTGCTACTTTCTTGACGATGTAATCATGAGGAGTAATGACTTCACCGTCTGCGTTCAAAGCTAATGCGCCTTCGTTATCAAGTTCAGGAACGATATCAATCCACAGTATTGAATATTCGTCTATAGGCGAAGAAGTATCGTCAATAACAATAACCTTGTCATACGACACATTTTCGCCAAATTGCCGAGTCTGTGTTTCACCCTTCGCCGCCGAAATGTTAGCGGAACTTTTAACGGGATTGCCGTGTTTAACTTCATATTCACCGGTATTGTTTCCGTATTCATCTATGATGGGTTCTTTTCCCTCATAAAGAGCGTAATAATAATCAACCTTGTTCCGACTCATGCACCTCATCCCGATACCTCCCGAAATGTACCGCAAAACGGCACAACTCCTTTGAGCATGGAAGCGGGCACATCAGCATTTTCGTAAGAACGACTTATCCCGTTTTCACTATGGGAAGTCTGTCCTTCCGCACCTCGTTTATTCCAAAGATATGCGGCTATCTCACACTGTAATACTTCATATTGAGACGGAACTTCGGTTTTCGTAGAATCGTAGGGGAACGTTCTATTAAGAATCTTCTGTCCGGCAATAGTAAGATACACGGTCAATGCAGAATCAAAAGCGTCACCTTCTATCTCAACAAGCGTTTTGACGATGGTTAATTTTTCGGTATTATCCATGACCGTGTACCTCCTTCCTCAATCAGATTACACAGAAGCGTCCATCGTGCACTCGTTGGAGTAGACAATGCCCGTAGCAGAGCCGGTCGCAGTTACCTTGCAACGATAGTGCTTCTCAGCATCAGCCGCCTTGACTGTCAACTCGTTCGTGTTGTAACCGGTGTAAGCATTGGTCAAGTCAGTCCAAGTTGTGCCGTTCTTAGCTCTAATCTGCCACAGATATGCCAGAGTAGGAGCTTCGGCAGGAGTGATGTTGTATGCAACACTCTCAACCTTGACTTTTCCACCGTCCGTTGCCGGGATAGTAGTTTTGTCAAGAGTTGCGCTCAAAATCTGAGCGTCAGTCTGCACAGTAGCCACCGGGCCACCCATGACATAAACCTTCTTGCTGTACTCAGGAGCTTCGAAGTTCTGAGAAATTCCCGTGAACTTTCCGTGATACCATTCCGGCCCGTGGTCGAGACCTATCTGACCGAACAACTGGTATTTCTCGCCTGCACCCGTCTTAGCCAACTGTTCAAGGAAGAAATTGCCCTTATCAGGAACAGGCTGAAATACAGGAGCAATTACGCCAAGGTTCAGGAGCAAGGCTGTTCCGGCAGGGAGGAACTCTCCAAGGTACAGATAAACCACACCGATGGGAGTAACTACGCTCGAAAGCGAAATGCCGTTGATTTCACGAGAAGCGGGAACAACCGTAAGTCCGTTTGCCACTGCGTCAGCGTTAATCTGAAACAGCGTAGTAGCGTCACACCACAAGCAAAGACTATCGGTAGGAGCATTCGCCCCGTAGATTTTCTTTACCATATCGGCAACATCCCAAAGACCGAGCGGCTTAGAAGCCATAGTTTTGAGGTTACTTGTGATGGCCGGAACAAGACCACGAGTCTTATTCACCTCAGAATCCTTGGTCGCTTTGTTGTACACACCGTTGATGAAGGTGTACTCAATGTCACGGTTTACCTTCTGCATTTTTGCCGCAACCTGAAAATCCAACTCATTGATAGGATTGGCTTTCTGATTAGCGACATTCACGCCGGACAAAGTTCCCATGTTGCTCTTCTTGGCGTAAGAAACACCAACAGACTCTTGGAAAATCTGAGTGACATTGGTTTTCTGCTCACGAGTTACAACTGTAGCGTCCGGAGCAGTAAGAGAAGCGGTCTCGGAAATATCAGGCTGTGAACCGCCGCCGGAAGTATATTCCTGTCCTGTGACGAACTCGACATGGTTTACAACCTTAGCACGAGAACCGATAATTGCACTCAAAGGAGTGCGAGTGTTGCCCTTATTAAAGAGCATTCCGGAGTAATTCAATACTCCAAAACTTGTTGCAAAAATATCAGCCATTTTGTTTTACTCTCCTTTTCATTTTATGTAGCGGGATTAGCTTCCGCTTCGGCGGCAAGTCTTGTATAATACGCCACCGCACTCATATCCCCGTTTTTCTGTGCTTCCTCGATTTTCTTCTGATAATCGATTTCGCCGGGGATTGTATCTTTACTGGGTTTAGGCGTATCTTTCAGAACATCGGCACGAACCTTTTTCTCAAGAGCTTCGAGATGTTTTTTCTGATTTGCAAAAACCTTATCGATTTCGCCGTTAGCCATCGCTTCGGCAGTCTCATTAGCAAGAGCTTCTTCGTAACCAAGACCCAAGAGCTTCGCTTTGTTCTCCGATACAGTTACCTTTTTAAGAAGGGCATTGTAATCGTTCTCCAACTTCTCACGCTTCTCGGCTTCGTCTTTCTCTTTCTGCTCATCGGCGGTCATTTTGTCTCTAAGCTGTTTCTTTGCAGAAGCAAGCTCGGACGCAGTTTTATCGAAAACATCTTTTTTCACATATCCTGTAAAGTCAGGGTCTTCGATTTCGTAAGCTTCAAGTGCCGCCACCTTTTCTTCGGGAGTCATTTTGTCGAATCCCTCAATCTTTGTCGTGTCAATTTTCATAATAGATACCTCCAATTTGTCTTTTTACGTTTTCTGTAACGATGTTTGTGTTTAAGCTTCTCTGCTTTTTGAGTTTTATTAGAGTGTTTTCTCTAACACTTTTATAACCAACTGACTAAAAGTCAGTATGATAACCTTTATTCCTCAACCTCTTCCGGCTCTATGGCTTGAGCTTTCTGTTGCTGTTCTTCGTAATACTTCATGCTCATTGCGTAAGCGGACTCGCTATCGCAAAATAGACCGGAGCTTGCGAATGCCAACTGAGGATGAATCTTAGGTTGCTGTAACATAGATACAAGAACTTGAGATTTAGACTGAATGTTGTCGTAATTTCTACGAGTAAAGCGCATGTCGATATCTTTCAGTCCTAACTCTAAATCCGTAAGGTCTCTGCAAATTCTCAAAACTAATTTGAGCATTTGCTTTTCAGAACGCTTGAAAACATTTTCGCTATCCTTAGCTCGTGCTTCGGCAAGAGACCATCCGTCACGCAAAAGCACCGCCGAGCCTGTATCACTTGTAGAAGTACCGCCGTTGCGGTTAGGCATACCGCAAATCGTCAATATAGTCTGATACATATAATCGACCATGGTTTGTGTCTGGTCTTGATTAAGCTCATTCGCTACGATATCTACATCGGCATTTTGCCCGTCTACAGATTTAACCTTGATAGCACCAAGGTCTTTTAACTCTTTGAAATCATCTGTAGAAATGTCGCAGTTTATGAATTTAATAAAGCTTTGAATAAATTGCTCAAGACCGTCCATACGATTGCTCGCTACAGCATTGATAGCGTCAAGTAGAGGAAGAACTATCTCAAAAGCACCAAGACGAGCGTTATTCGCCGGGTATTCAAATATCGGAACCATTCCAAGAGCATGAGATTTAGATTCAAGAACTTTATCATCTTTAATTTTCCAATAACGGTTATTGGTGTAGATTGTGTAAATTCTGCTTCCGTCTCCGTCTATGTAAAACTTAACTCCCATGAGCGGTTTACGACCTATTTCGTTTGAATAAACTACAAACGAATCACGAGGGTCGAGCGTGTACATCTCGAAGGGGGCTTCGTCCATTTCATCTGTTTTATCAGGAAGCACGATACGATAGGCAGTACCACAAATCATTTGCCATTCAATGATTTCTTGGTCTTGAGCCGCTTTATCTTCGGAAAACATCATTTCGTTAAGCGTATTTATCGCTTCAACGGTCTCGTCCTTACCATTTCGGCTGACATATTGAATAGGCTCTCCGCAAAGATAACCGACTTTGAAAGAAACGATTTCGTTCGCTCTATTTTCAACAATGCGATTGCAAATTTCCGGACGAACTGTTTTAGTTCGCTTAAGGATAGGCTGATTTCCACGGTAATAATCCCACAGATATTGAATCTCATTACGGTTACTGTTATGAGTCAATATTGCTTTGTTGAGAATTTCCACGATATTTTTAGAAGTAACTTTAGTGACACCAGATAAAATAACTTTGCGCCCAAAATAACCTTTCGTCTCCACGGTCAGCCCTCCTTTCTCCTTAAAAATCAAAAAAAGCGCATGAAAGTTCGAGCCGTTAGCTCTCGCAATCATGCGCAAAACGCTTAAATATTCAATTAGTAAACCACTACATATTGTTCACCGATTACCATTTTAGTACAAGATATAGTCTTTGTCAATATTTTTACCACGGCCTTTGAAATATTTCAACTTTGTTCCCTGCTAAAGACTGAGCATATTCCGCATATTGAGCCATACCATCGGGCACATCATCGTATTTATTTTTACCGGCAACCGTGTAAGAACAAAGCATATCCATCATTTTGCCATAGTCTGATTTTCTTTCGTATAGGGAAGGGTCTTTGAATAGACAATGTTCCTTTACCCATGCTGAATTTATAATTATCTTTGTTTCTTTGTTAGCCGTAGTAAACTTTGTCGTAATGTGCGTAATACCTTTTTTCTTTTTTACGCCTTCTTGTACCTTTTCGGCAACTCTTCTTCCGGCAGAGTTACTTTCAAATCTGCAAGATTTTACTTTCTTTCGAACAAGTATCTCAACAAGTCTTGCGTCTACGATATTCGGAAGGCCGTTATCACAAACACAATCATCGATGTAATGGTCTTCGCCGTAAACATATCCGACAGGGAGGAAACAGTAATCCTTACCTTTGTCTTTCGTGTCGCAGATTCCTATGATTGCGTCCGGTTCTTCGGAAGGAAGTTCAAAATATCTACGAAGCTCATCGGAAGAATAAACAAGGCCTTCCCGTTCTATAGGCTCATTCATGTACAAGGCTCTCCAACTTGCTTCATCCATGATACTTCTTTGCTCGTGATAGAACTTCGTTGTAAATCCCACGCCATAAACATAATCGAAATTAGACTCATCATCTTCATTTAGAGCCGGTACAGCGATAAACTTTGCTCTCTCATTTTCTCCGTATTCAAGCTCAAGCCTTCCTACTACATCGTGAACCGACCATCTTGTAGCGATATGAAGCTCCTTACACTTATCGCCAATCTTACGCTGTCTTAAGTCAGTTGTATAGGTTTCCCACAGCTTGTCAAGACGCTCTTTTGATAATGCAACCTCGATACCTGAAACCAAGTCGTCACAGTAGAGAAGAGTAGAAGCTCTATAAAGTCCTGCATTACCCGTTCCGATAGAGGTAAACTCAAGCGTCTCAAATCTTTGTCTTTTGTCGATATCAATACGACAATCTTTTGCGTTTGTATTTGAGACTTGGAGACCGGGAAACACATCTTGCCATAAATAATCACCGTTAGGGTCAAGTATTCTCAAAACTTCGTCATAGACTCCTCGCACAAATGAATTTGAGTGGCTTCCTGTCAATATCGGCTCGTTAGGCTCTCTACCCGCAAGCCAAGTCAGAAAAAAGATAGCAAGTGTAGTTTTCCCTGTGCCGGGAGGAAGAGAGACAGCGAGTAAATCTAATTTATCATCCGCAAGCTCTTGTAAAGCGTCCACTATCTGTTTCAGCATGGGGCGGCGGGGAGGGTAGAACTTTTTGTCAGGAGGTCTATTCCACTCTACATAGAGCAGATAACTATCAAAATCATAAGGAGCAAGGCTAAGACAAACCCTTTTATGCAGAGAAAAAACATCTAATAGGTTTCCGTCTGAAAGAGAAGGGTCTTTTATCGCTTTCTCGCATAGAAAGGAGAGAGTCTTAAGATAATCAAATCCTAACTGCCATGTTTCTTCGTTTTTCATGGATTCCTTACTCATTCCGTATAAATCAAAGTAAGTCTGATAAGAAAACGACTTACTCCCGATTTGTTTTGTTATTGTTTTTAGTATTTGTTGCATTGTTACCTCCAAATAAAAAGTGCGCTATCTCCAGAGATTTAACTCTGTGCGATAACGCACCTTCTAACACATCATCTAATGTTTAATATTTGTTATTTTTTAGTAGGTAATAGAAAATGACAAGAGGTAACACCAAAATACAAAGAATTACCATGTGTATATTCGTCTGCCAATAGACTTCATCTCGGCAGTCGGCTCTCCTACAAGTATTTCTACCTCAGAACTATCACTGAGAGCAAAATAATAAATCACATTGACGGACGCACCATTTTGTACCTCTTTTGTTATATTATCATCTTCGTTGCCTACATTGTAAAATTGTTCAAGCTCCTTGTCATTTTGAAATGCTCTTACCGCAAAAGAAGAAGCGGCATATTGCGACTCTTTACCACTGTTCGTATAAACGGCATGAACTTTGAGCATTTTCGTACCGTTTTCATCGGTAAATCTTACGGCTTCGCCAATGACAAGAGTATAGTTTTCATAAACCGCCCTGTTGGTCAATTCCTTTTCTTCACTACCACAACCCGCAAAAGTCAGCACCAACACGATTGAGATTAAAAATAATACAATTCGTTTCATAATGACCTCCTATGAAGTAGTAAAAGTAGTTCTTTTTCAGTTTTTCCGATAAGTTTTACCAGAAGGGCGCATATCTGGGGAAGTTATACGCAAAAATCGTTTTTCAACTACTTTTACTACTTCTACTTTTCGAAATACCCACTTGTTTACACTTCCTGAAAAATGTAGCTTCACTCATTCCCGATTCCGAAATCGCCTGTTTGAGTGGTAATTTACCGTCAGCCCACTTGTTAGCGGCGAGAAGAAATTGCTGAGAAACGGGAAGAGGTTTTCTGCCTTTGTATTTACCCTGCCTTTTAGCAATGGCTATACCTTCGGCTTGCCTTTGCAGTGTGTTTTCTCTTTCGAACTCATAAATAGCGGCAAAGACCGTCATAATAAGCCGCCCCTGCGGAGTCGTAGTATCTATTTTCTCTTTGTCTGACACCAACGACACTGATTTGTTGTTAAGCGTGTTTACCGTATCGAGCAAATCACGAGTGGAGCGAGAAAGACGAGAAAAAGACTCTATGTACAGCGTATCTCCCTCTCTTAAAAATGATAACATTTCCTGAAACTGTGGTCTATTAGTATCTTTGCCACTCAATTTTTCAGAAAACACCTTTTCCACACCAAAGGCTTTCATGAGTTCTTCTTGTCTCGCCGGATTTTGCTCTGTGGTACTTACTCGTACATAACCGACCTTCATGTACCCACCTCCTGTTTATTTCTCTCTTTTCACATAGACGAACTCAATGTCATAACCGAGAGCTTCCATCATCTTTACAAAAGTCTTATTGAGAAGACCGTCCTTTTTCTTGATGATACGATTGACATATTGTCCGGTTGTGCCGATGTTTTCGCCGAGTTTTTCTTGAGTGATATCGTGTTCAAGACATTTGATTTTTACATCGAGTTCAATGTTATTGAGTACCATAATGCACCTCCTTGAGAATTGTTGTTCTGTAACTGTGATTAGAGTATAACATCGGGGTAGAGGATTGTCAACACTATTCGGATAAGTTTTTATCTAAAATGAAGCCTTTTTATTTTTCGGGGATATTCAAGCCACTCCCTGCGCCCGTGCCGGGCGTGCGCCTTCCCCCTCCGGG
>Ga0255344_1002236_pt1 | contig 23988 bp, 24 predicted proteins | sample wastewater_treat_5_FD_192414 | JGI IMG/M metagenome (GOLD analysis project Ga0255344, IMG submission 192414) | Wastewater microbial communities from Lulu Island WWTP, Vancouver, Canada - plant18 | ecosystem: Engineered > WWTP > Wastewater > Unclassified | place: Canada: Vancouver, British... | reverse complement strand
TTTCCATCATAAAATCCTACCACTTTCCAATTTAAAAACATTGACATAAATAATCCACAAAGTAATCCGTCACTATCAGGACTCAAAACACAATAATGGTTTTCTTCAAGTATCCAATTATATTTTTTACAAATGTGCTCATAATCAATTTGATCATTTTTATCTTTTAATAAATCTTGAATAGCCATTTTTACTCCCCAATGTTATAAAAACTTGAAAATAAGTTATTAGTATCATCTTCTGTTTCTTTTTTTATTCTTTCTAATGCTAATTCACAATATTCTTTTTCAATATCAAAACCTATAAAATTTCTTCCCAATTTTTTTGACATCACCAAAGTAGAACCACTTCCACAAAAAGGGTCTAACACAACACCTGATTCAGGACAAAAACACTGGATAAAATCATAAGGTATTTGATCAGGAAAAACAGCCGGATGTTTTCTTTTTAAAGGATTTTTATCACCCGCCATTAAATAATTCCATATTGTACCTCTGCATTTGGTCAAATTAATTGGTCTTGTAACTGTTTTTTGTGTTTCTCCATTAGTTTTTCTTGCTCCACTACCAGTCATAACTTTTCCTCCATGCTTTGAAGGCACTTTCAACGGTTCTTTATTAAAAAAATTTGGTTTATCACCTTTTAAAAAAATCGGCATATATTCATGATCTACTCTAAATCTTTTTGTCCACCAAGCGCCCTCAGGACCGTGCTTACGATAAATTACAGTTTCAAATAGTTTAAATCCAATATTATCACACCAGTCAATTATTGTTTTAAATGAAGTCAAGGATTTTCCAAAATCTTTTGTTTGGTCTTGTATTACCATAACTGCTATTCCACCATTTTTTAAAACTCTAAATATTTCTTGACCAGTATTATGTAAATCAAATTTTACATTACCTTTATAATCTCTTACCTTATCATATGGAGGAGATGTTACAACTAAATCCACGGAACAATCTGGTATAGATTTCATTAATTCTACACAATCACCACAGTAAACATCATTTAAATTATAGTTACCAAGTTTATTCATTTCTTAAACACCTTTTTTATTTTGCCCGTCAAGGACGACGGGCGTCTTCGGGGCGGGGTTAGTATATCATAAACTTATATTTTTAACAAACAATCTTGCACTCTGTCTTGCCGATAACGTTTTGCCAGTTGTCGAAGTTGACGGCTGACTTATAAAATTCTAAATATAATAAATCAATACTACAAATAATATCAAAAATCAACAATAAACGCTCAAAAACGCCGTCAATTTGGGTGTAGGCGGTAATCCGCCGAAACCGACAACTGGCTGTTCTCTGTCGTGTTTTCGCCACATATTTTTTATTAAGAGTGCACGGATGCACTCTTAATAAATTATTTTATAGAAAACTGAATTTGTTCAGGGTCAAAGCCAATCTTATTACAAATTCTTACTAAAAACGAGTAAATACTATTTGCACTCATTGTACTTTCAACAAATAAATTTTCTTTGAATTCCATCTCTGTAATTAATGGTTTATTTCTATTAAAGTACCATTCAAATTCTTTACTATTCATTATTTCATTGAACTGCGTAGGTGAGTAGTCATATAAAAAAGAACATACATTTCGTAAAACATCTCTCCAAGAAGAAACTGATATTCCTTTTTCATCTTCTCCTAAATACAAATAGATTGGTTTACTGTTCGTAAAGTTATCTTCACTTGTTAAATCAAAAATAATTTCATCAGGTTCTTGTTTCGAGTAGTTAGTACTTGGATAAAACCATATTTTCAATGCATCTTTTATCAAGTCTTTTGCTCTATGAATGATTTTTTCTTCATTCCAATCCTTAACATCATTTAAAATATAATTCAGTTTAAGTTTACTATTTTGAAAATCAATTTTTTGTTTATCGTCAAAATTATTATTTGATAATTTTGAGTTGTTTCCTGTTAAACTTAAATTTCCTAATGTATGTAAGTATTTATTATGAATATCTTGCCAATTTTGTCCTAAGCTAGTTTTCCAATCTTTAGTTAACTTTTGCGGCATAATATGTTCAATAGTTAGATTATCCAAGTTTATTGAATAAGCTGAATTATAATTTTCAAGTGATTCTAGTAGGAAATTTCTATTTTTTGATTGAAGTTTATAAATTTCTTTATTTATAAGCGCAGTTTCAAATTCTTCATCGGTAGGAAATCTTTGTGAAACACGTTTTTCTAATAAAATGTATTTTAGGATTTCATAATAGTTCTGCTTCCAAGATTCATTTTTTTTGATTTCTTTTGATAAGGTTACAAATAATTTATTTAATCCTTGTGTTGTATTATCAACTAATATTTTTCTAAAGGCGTAGCTTTCAATTAATTTTAAAATATTACAAAGATTTTCTTTTTTTATTATGCCTATAAAATAATCATTAAAAAGATCAAATAAATATGGATGACATACTGTAAACTCTATCTTATTTAATCTCAGTAAACAATTATTAATCTCAACATCATTATTTACTTGAATCTGAACAAAATTACTATATATCTTTGCATTATATTTTAAGTCTTCAAGAATATCTTTTTTATTGTTTTTAAACTCATCCTTTGCAATCTTCTTGAAAATATCATAAACATCATCTTTTTTTACCCAAGTTTGAAGTTTGTAAATCAAGTAATTTCGAATAAATTCAGGAATATCTCCCGATAATTTTTCAATTTCAATCCAGTAATTTTTATAATAGCTCTCTTGTAACTGAGGTTCTAAATCCATTAAAATATAATTTCTTATTAAATCTCCTGCAGTTAAACCAACTCCAGTCGAATTTAAACTTTCAAATATGAGCTGAGGGTCGTCACTTTTTGAATCTAGATTAATTAATACAATTTTCAATTTATGAAATAATTCGAATATTTCTATTGGCACTAGCTGATTCGAAGATATTTTATTATAAAAAAAATTATAATTATTTACAATATTTGATGTGTTATCTATATTTTCATTTGAATCAAATAATTTTTCAAAAAATAATCGGTCCTGCTTGTTAGGTTTTAATCTTATTCTTTTATCTGATTCTTTTGAGTATTTATTAATCAAAAAATCAAGAAGTTGTTGCTCGAGAGTTTCCTCTTCATTATTTTTATTGTTCTTGTTTTTTAAGAAAGTATACAAAGCTAATAATAGCAATGAAATTGTTGTAAGTCTTTGTTGACCATCGATAACAGAGTATTCATCATAATTTAATCCAATAGTCACTATAGTTCCAAGAAAGTGATCTTGTCTCATTTTCAATTTTAACTCTATCAAATCATTCCATAATTTGTCGCAGTTAGAAATCTTCCAAGCATAATCTCTTTGGAAAACAGGTATAACAAAACTTTTTGTTTGACCTTGTAGAAAAGCACTTATTGGCATCTTTCCAACATCCATTTTAACCCCTCAAATAATATTTTATCTAGCCAGCCACGGACGGCTGGCATTCTTTTTTTTTGGCGAAAACATGACAGAGAACGCCTCGGCATACAAGAAGTTGCCCGAATAATCCCAGACAACTACTATATAAAAAAATAATATTCCAAATAACAAAATAAATCAACCATAAAACTAAAAAATCTCATAGGGCAACTTGGGTGAAGCGACCGATAGGGAAGCGTAACCTTGTATGCCGTGTTAGTTGAAGTTGCTCGCAAATAACTACCAATATAGCCGTCAAGGATGACGGATTATATTATATACGAAAATTATATATTTTCTGATAAATATTAACATGACAATAACATTTTTAAAACACTATTTAATTTAGAAATTTAATTATATCTTGTTTTCAATGTTTCTTATATCTAATATTTGATATATACATGATTATCATTTAGTATTTAATAACTTATTAACAAATTGAAAAAATTTAATTAATGCTTTTATTTTATCCATATTTTTTATGGAAATTTTCTTCATTCATTAATAAATAAATTATTCCTTCAATAAAAGCTATAATAGATGGAACAAATGTCCAGCATAATAATATATATATAATTCCTTGAACTGGTTTTCCTAAATAAAATTTATGTATTCCAATTCCACCTAAGAATAAAGCAAGAATTCCAGCAACAACTTTACTTTTTGTTCCTCCAGATTTAATTCCATTTACTGAAGAGGATGAAGAGCTGCCGCCTCCACCTCCTCCAGCATTCATAAAAACCATAGGTCCTTGATTTTGTTGTTTATTTTTTTCTTTTTCATGATCAATAACATTTCCAATATCATTTTTACAATAAAGTCTCCCTTTTACGTCAATTAAACAATCTAAGCAAAATAATTTTCCGCAAAAAACACATGTTCCTGATGCATCTCTTTCTGGATGATTTGTGCATTTCATTACTACTCTCCTACAAATTATATTTTTAAGATTGCATACGCAATCTTTATTCCTTTTTTAAAGAAAAATACAATATGTAGTGAATCAAAATTGCTTTATGATAGGATCCTCGCTCGCAAGGACACGAGCGAAACAGTTTTTTCTTCATTCTTGCGGGCAATTTCAACTAACTACAATATATCTGAACCTCGAAGCGTCTTTTACACCGGCATGGAACAAAAGACGCGCTCGGTTCGTTATTAATTTATATTAAAATACTAAAAATAAATCAACTGTTTTAGAAAAATATTAATAAATTCAAAATAAATGAAATTTCTTTTAAAGAACTCTTAGAATCTATATAAAAGTAGTATATTTCTTCCTAGAGCCCAAAGAGCAGATTTTTTAACTTTATTAAAAATTAGTTTATATTAAAAAATAAATTCCTATTTTTTATTTTGAAGTATTATAAACTTATGATAATATTTTTATAAAAACAGTAGGAGCGTATATGATAAACCAATCAAATAAAATAGGGATAACTAATTTTGGTTATATTGAGAATATTAGAACTTTTATTGAAGATCTAAATTCTTTGATAAAAAAAGGGACTGCTACAGTTGATTATAAAACATTTAATTTTTCTTTTCAAAATGCTTTAGAAAATAATGAGCTTAGATATTTAGATAAATTTGGTAATTCAATTGATGAGGAAAATTCTGTTTATGCATTATATTATACTGAGTTAATAGATAATAATGATAATGAAATATTGGCTTACTTTTATCGACATAATTCTGGGAAAAATTGGAATGGCATTTTCTTTTCAAATGAAAAAAAATTTGAAAAAGAAATAAAACATAATCTTTTATTTAGTATTGGTAAAATGATTTTTGATGATTGGGGTGAAGGTTTTACTTTTCTGGAAGAACTAAGCCAGAAAAGTATACCAGAAAAATGGACATATCGAAATCATGAATCTATAATTCCTCACCCTATTCTAAAATCTTTTCTTGAAAATACATTTGAAAAAATATTAAAAGATAAAACACAAAAGAAATTTATTATTAGCGATGATGAAAAATTGGGAATATTTAATTCAGGACTTCTTGATAAGTTTTTTCATGATATTTATATAATTCTTAAAATTAGGGAAAAAGATGGAGAAAAGGTTTATTATAATCCTTCTATATTAAAAAGTTTATCAGATTTATCTAAAAGAAAATTTATGTATAAAAATGAAATTCTTAATAATCTCGATAAACTTCCTGAAAGTGTTGATTTTTTTTCAGATATTAAAGAAGTTACTTTCAATAATTCATATTCAATTGATAGGAGTTATGATAAATTTACCCATATAATTGAGGAACGAATAGAAAAATTTCCAGATCAATATCGAAAAATGAATACAATAGAATTGGCTAGACTATTAGACAACTCAATAAATTATGCTAAAGCGATCGCAAAAAGAAATTATAAATTAGTTGTTCCTCAATACAGACCACAGACGGATAAACTACAGTTATTGATGCCTATTTATTTAGGAGGATCTTTTTCTAAACAGCCAGACTTTGCTTTAGTGTTAGATTTGGAGGATGGTTTTTACATACCAGAAACAATTTTATCATTGGATTCTGCATACCAAAATGCTAGATTAATAGCAAAACCTGATGATTTCTGGTTGAATCCTGATGATATTTAATTAGTTAAAGCCCCCCGTCATTAAGACGGAGAGCGGATATTTAGTTAATTGAAGACTATATTTGTTAAATAGTCTATTTTTTGTTCTTGACCGTTTTGATCAATCCATTTTATTATATTATAAATATAAGTTTATTTATATTTTATTTTAATTTTATTAGGTCAAAGTTAGGTAATAAAATATATTAATATTCAGATAATTTATTTTATACTTTGAATCAATTCTTTATAATTATAATCTCTAAATTTTTTTATATTTTTAATTTCTTTGAGATATGAAGTAATTCTTTCTTTCTTTTTCCTTGTAACATTAGAATTATTCTCAATAATATCAATAGCAGATTTTAACCTTTTTTCAGATAAAGAATTAATACCTGTATGAATTAAAAAGGTGTTGAGATAATTTCTTCCATATTTTTCTTTATAAAAGGACAATTCTTCTGTTAAATTATTTTTATTACCGGTATTATTGGTATTATCATTTGGGAACATAGACTCTATAATTTTATTATAAAACACTTCTAACTTTTCATAATTATTTATGATATCGCCTACATTTTTAAACCCAGTAATTTTATAAACATTTTTACTTTTAAATAATCTTATTTCTATTCTTGCTAATTTACTATTAACATCGATGTTAAATTTATTCAATATTGATTCTTTGATTTTATCATAAAAACAGATATGTTTACCCGAAGTCCTAAATAGAGTATAATTGTTTTTATGAATTACTGTTAAACTATTTCTATTTAAAGATATATTTTCAAATATAGAAAAATAATTGTTAAACTCTTTTTCAAGTTCTATGTTTTTAAATATATCCAGTCTCGTAAGTTCTGATTCAAAGATATTATCAACAATAATACCTATGGAATTAAGCTTTGTGTTTAATCTTTTTAAACATTCTTTAAATTCTTTTACTGAAACCGATTTTAAATTATTTCCATATAAAAACTTCGGAATTGATAAATATATAAAACAATATAATTGATTTCGATATCTCTTTATATCAAGTGAAAAAACATCGCAATTATAATTTGCTTTGATTCCAATAATTTTATTTTTTGAAATAGTTGAAAACAATAATTTATTATCTTGATTGGATGATATAATGTTTAATTCGTTATCATTTTTAATTAAAAATTTAGTAATCATTAAATGGATTGTATCTATCATTTTTAAATCCTATTTTCAAATTATTATCTGGTAATTCCATTTGCGGTGGGATTACCAGAATATTTTTTCAAAAAGATGTATGCCGTGGATCAAAGAAATATATTCTTTTTTCATAATCGTCTCTTGAAATTAAAAATTTTTTATTCTTATTTTTCGAACCAAGATTTTTTAAATCCGCATTCGCAAGAACTGATTTAATAGTAGTTTCAGAATACGGTTCGCCGCTTTTTTCATTTATCAGATTCTCACTTTCGATAAATTGAAAAACATCGGCGGTTGTAAATCCGTGATTGATACTATAATGTTGTAACCAGTAGTTTTTGAATTTCGTAATTAATGCATATTTTGATCTCATAAATAATCTCCTGTAATTTTTTTGTATTAAATTATTGTTATGAAAATTAATTGTATTTTTTGATTTTGTTAGAAATGGAGGTTATATGATTACTTCTAAAAATGAACAGCTAATATTCGTATTTTGTTTATAAAAAATAATGTGCTTAACCTGTATTATTTGTTTCTGATTCTTCATCATCTATATTCTCAGGATTATCTTTTTCTGATTTACCTTTGTTTATAAGATTTATTAAATCCTTATAAAAAAATTTAATATTATTAAGTATTGGATATATAACAACAATCCCAAGTCCACCGACTACCCCATATATATATTCTTCATAAGTATCATATAATAGAGCTTTTATTGTTTCAACATATCTATTATCAACATTTATTTTTATACAGGAATTGTCTTTTCCAACTTTAAGTATATATTTACGATATGGTAGTAATAACTTAAATTTTTTAAATGGAGCATGAATTTTAACATATTCAGTATCATTTATTTTAAAAAATTTTAATTCCCCCAAATCTCTTGACATTGATGATTTGGATAACTTCCATTCTTTTTTAAGAATATCTTTATTTTCTTTCTTAAAATTAAGAACATCCGCCATTAAGATTTCTTTGTTTGGATATTTTTTCTTTAGACAATCTTCGATTATTTTAGATTTTACTTCATCTAATAGATTATCAAGGGACGGAGCAATATAACCATCTTTTACAATAGATTTAATAATATTTCTTCTTAAATCTGCGTCATATTTTTTTAATTCTTCTATCATACCGCACCTCCAATGCAAGAAATGTTTTTTTGCAGAAATTATAAACAGTCTTCAGAGCAAGCTATCACTTGCGAAACCTTTGAACCGACTGTTTTTTGTTTTGCATATTGCATTATATATGTTGCAATTCGGCTCTATTATAACATATATAGACAATGCTTGCAATAATTTTATTGTTTTTTTATTCAATAGTATTATATTCTTAAATAAATATAGGAGGTGTATGTGATGAAAATATACTTACCCCATTATGAGTTGGTAAATCATAATGGGGGTAAATATCTTACCAAGAATGATAAGAATAGATATTGGGTTGATAACAATAGTCTATCTTATTCCATCGTATATGTAAAGGATAATTTTTAATTATCCAAATGATAATAACCCTTTAACTAGGGTAAAAATAAAAGGAGATTTTTTATGGATAACATACATACTAATTTTACTGACGAACAAATAGATAGTTTTAGAAAGATAGAAGCTGAGATAATGCTATCACAAGATACAATGTTTAATCAGGCTTACCTGATAGGTAAGAACCTGTGTAGAATTGCAGATGAAAAGTATTATGAGATTGACGATTTCAAGAGTATCGAAGATTATTGCAAGAGTAAGATCCAGATTGGTAGAAGCACAATCTACGACAATATGGGACTCTACAGAGTCTACGGCGATTCGCTTGAGTCTGTTTCTAAGATTGGGAAACTGATTTGCACATTGTCCTTTTTAAACTCAAAAAAGTTGAACAAGATAGATCCGAAAAAAGCTACGACAGAAGATCTCGAAGCTTTTCAGAAAAAGATTGAGAGCTACAAGAAAGAGTTTTTAGAACTTGCAAAAACCGGAACATTTGAAGACATCAAAAAGAGACTTGAAGAAGTAAAAGAAATCGAGGGCATAACAAAAAAAGCAACCGTTTCCAAAAAGAAGCCGAGCGTTTTTAAAGCGTTTGAGAAAAAACTCCCGAAGACTCTCAGCGATAATGAGAAGGCTGAAGTCAAAGCTCTAATTGAGAAACTTCAGAGCCTCTTAAGTGAAGAAGATACAGAAAAGAAAGCGGCGTAAGAAGATAATCGGACTATCCACCTAAAAAAAAGTGGATAGTCCTGCTTTAAAAAGGAGGCTTTTATGTTAAATTTATTAGACAAAAATATTTTAAAGAATATTCTGTGTTGTTTTCCAAAAGATTCTAAATTTTGTAAAATTATGAACCACTTTTTAAATAAGGGACAGAAATATAACTTTACTATTTATGTTGATAAGGTGTTTGATAATTCAATCAAATATACTATCAACATTAAAGAGTTAACGGACATTCAGAGATATTCAATTTTAATTTTAATTGACAAAAAAAATAAAATATACCAGCATAATTTGAAGATTTTTAATAAAAATGACGTAGCGGTTTATGATGCCGAGTTTTTCGGAATTTTCTCTGAAGTTTTAAATAGAACAGTAAAAAATATTCTAACGGAGAATATAAAAGAAACGAAGATTGCGGATGTTGAATATTCATATAAACCTTATGCTCCGAAGAAAATACCAGAATCAGATTTTGAGGGATTCTTGAATGTATGCGTTAATCCAAAAGATAGTAACTTTATCTCTCAGATGTATTGTAAAGATAATAATAACACATATATTTTGAAAGAGAGAGCAAGTTATCTTGAAAAAGAACAGATTAAATCTATTTTTCAAAACTTCAATTTGTTTTTAATAAAGAATCCCAAAAAGATTCTAAAATATACCGTCGCTAAAGTTGATGCTGCTGGTAACTCTGTTGAGAGTGAATATATTTACAATAGAAACTTGACGGCTTAATTAACTTAAGGTTGGCTTTTATATAAGTCAACCTCTCTCTTAATAAAAAACAGACTTTAATCTCTCAAAATCTTCTTCACTTATTTTATTTTTAAGTTTTTTTATATATTTACTGTAATATGGTCGTAACCATTTTTTAATCTCTTTATCGTTAATAATATCTGGTACCGTTCGCTTTTCTTTTTTATCAATTAAAAGGAACTTCTTATATAACCTCTGTATCGCATCTTTATCCAGATCCGATATTCTACCCAATTCTCTTAAAGAGACCGCATCGTCGAGAACATATCTAAATAACGCAATCGTTATTATTTTAAGCCCATCTTTTAGCGTTCTTTGCATATTGAGCTTATCCCTGATTATATATGAAGTTTTGCAGTATTCAATAAACTCGTCAAGGTCTGCTATCGTTAGAATTTTATTCTTAGTTTTATGATTACCTTTTTCATCTAATTGACCCCGCAGAAAATTGAATATATTAGCTCTGTTTCTTGTAAAATTATCCGCTGATATTATAGGCGTTGTATAAAATCGTATTCTTTTTTCCCTACCCTTTTCAATTTCAATTTCGTCTATATATCTATTTTTTATGTATTTTTCATCAAAGATATTTCTTTTAAAGTCAAAATCGAAGTTGTATGATTTAATGTCCGGTATTTTTACTAATCCATAACCGTTAAGTAATAGATTGGTCTCTGAGACAAAATGCTTGAATTTATAAAATGTGTCTTCAAATCTATATAAAGATTTGAATTCATTAAAGATAAAGTCAGCTTTCTCTTTGTTGGTGTTGGTAATATCTCGAAGAGAAATGCCTGTTATTGCTGAGAGTAAATCCTTATCAGCTTGTTTTTCATTTGAATATTCAAGCATTGTGTAACTTCGAGTCTTAATAGCAATACATCCTTTACCGTAATGTTTCTTCTCGATTATCTGGTATTTATTTAATAATTTGCCGTTTCTTTTTGATAACCGCTCGGATATTTCCCCTACCCCTCGAAAGAAGTCTTTCTCCTTCATTAACTCGGATTCTGATATATTAACAAGCATAAAGCCGTCTGTTGTAAAGTTTATTACAAATTTCTTCTTTTCCCAGTCAAAAAATTGAGATAAATATTTCAAATACTCGTAAGCGATGCTCCGTATATAGTCTGTAACGAAAGATGCTAGTATAAGATTTGTTATTATTCCCTTTTCATTTTTATTCTTACTCTTATACGATATCTTTGTCTCGCCATCCTGAAATACTGTATGAGCTATACTGATTCTCCGTCCTTTATTCTGATTAACCCCTTCGGCTGTTTTGCCGTAAAGATTATTGGATAATAGCTTTAAAATCTTATTTTCTATCGGATTTTTTGCATTATTTCTTTTTATGATATATTCGGTAATTAGTTCTGAAATTAGACTCTGGTCTTCTGTTTTAACGGCTGGATATATTGCGCATTTTTTTATCCTGCAATATTTTAAATCCTTATAACACGCTAAGTATGTGTTTGTTAAAATATAGGAAACGCCTTTGACTGGATATATCCCGTTATTTTCGCATTTTATAGGAATAGCGGGATACATTATATCTTGTTTAAATTCAAAGTCTAATTTTATTAAAGCAAGGTCGTTTGGATTCTTTTTTAGATAGTCGTATAATTTTTTATGATCATAAATCTGTTTGGCAGGTTCAGAGAAGTCCCATCCCTGAATGCTCATCATAGCTGAAGAATAGCAAGAGGATATATCGTAATCGACAATATCGTTACTATTATCAAGATATCCGTAAAAGTATGTCTCATTTCTACCGCCAAAATATGTCTCTTTAAATTCTTCTTCAAGTTCTATTGTATCTAATTTTTTTGAAGTCACATAAACGTTTTTAGAGTCTCCGGTTTTTGTTTTTATTGAAATATATTTTGATTCTGAGCTATATTTATATCCCAAATGCTCTGCTTTTACGGGATCGTTTTTTAATCGTTCTTTGAAAATTCTTGCGCTTATACCCCCAATCGTTTCTGCTTTTAATATTTCTTCTGTTCCAAATACAGAGAGCTCTTTCATAAATTGAATATAAAACTTTGCGGTAATCTCAGCATCCCTCATAGCGTATTTTTCAAAAAAAACTTTATCTTCGTCATATAAAATATCCATATTTTGAATTAGAGGATTATATAACTTATCAAGCTCATTATCTGTTGATAAAGATTTGCCAAGTTCCGAAAGACTTTCCCCTGTTAACGCATAGAGGTCTTTTAGTTTTATTGAAATAACATTTTGCCCATTTCTATTTATAATCGGTTCTATTTTTATTGATTCGGCGTTATAATAAAAATTCCCAGCATAGCAGTGTTTTTTAATTAAGTTGCCGACAAAATATTCATTATTTATTACTTTTTTAATATTTTTAATCTCAAAAAGGTCTGCGCTGTTAAAATGAGCTATGAATATGATATTCTTTTTGTCGATTTTATCTAATGATATTTCTTTGAATATTGTATTTAATATTTCTTCCATTGCCAAGCGACCGTATTTAAAAGCATCATAGAATATCGATATTTCCTCATAAATATTATATTCATCGTCGTATAAGATTAAATATATTTGGTAGCTTAAGGTAGTATTCTGATTGATTTCAGGGATCGATTTTGATAATGAGTAATCTATAAATTTATTTATTTTATCTTTTTCGCCTCTAATATCTTTTAATAGATTCTTATAATAATATTCTGTATCGAAAGCAATAATAAGATTAAGCTCTTGATTTATAGCGTTATTTTTTATTGTTTTTTTACTTACTCTAAAAGTTCTTTTATCTTCTGAATCGTATTGCTCGATTATGTTGTTATAATAGATAGATTCTAATATAGAAATGAGTCTATCTAAATCCGAGTCGCTTAAATCTTTTAATTTATGGTATCTTTTTTTATTTTTAGTGATTATATCTTCGTAATGTGTAATCTCATTTTCTTTAAGATTATTTTTATTAAACTTTATTTCATCGGGTAAAAATGATTTCTTAAAACAACCTATGATAAATTCTTTGTTTGAGTTATCAGAAATAAGGCGTATTATATTTTTTTCTAACTGATAATCTTTTATATAAGCCGGATAGTATAACTTTTTTATTGCATCTTTTATTGTGGTAGAGATATATTCTAAATGATGCTCCCAGTCGATTTTATTTTCATCGCATTTCTTTTTTGTATATTCGAGTGTTTTTTCGTAGAGCATTTCTTGTATTTTTATAATATTTATATTCATAATATAAGTATAGTATTTACTTGTAGTTATGTCAATATTTGTCGCATTTATTTAAAAATAGTTAATAATATATAATACACTATTGCGACAGTCCGAATATTCGGACTGGGATAGTTACCGTAATAAACCAATCCTCTAATATATATTATTTTTATGATCCGTATGGATTAAATAATATTATTTAAGGAGGTATTCAAATGAATACTAAAGAATTTATTAAGTTAGTTGCTGTAAAAAGCAAAATTGAAAGTAATACTGTCGAAAAGGTTTTAAACGCCGTAACGGAGAGTATTACAGATCTCTTAACTAGGGGAATAAGCCCAATTTATATCAATGGATTTGGAAGTTTTGGTTATCGTATTTCTGAAGAGAGGGCTGCAAGAAATCCAAGGACAGGAGAAGTCTTATCTATACCGCCAACTTGCTACGCCTACTTTAGACCTGCCGACCAGTTAAAACAAGCATTGAAAGAGAAGTCTATTATTACCGACAACGTAAAGCAAGCTTCTCAAAATCTGGGTTCTCAAGATAATTTTGACGACGAGGACGATCTAGACGAGAATAACGCAATAGACGATTACAATGATCAAGCCGTTTTTCAAAGAAAAAACGATTATACGCCGTTTTATCATCAGCCCAAAAGGATTAAATCGTCAATGCCCGTAGGCGTGTTATGAGTAAATATAGAGAGAGAGCTAATCTTAACCGATTGGCTCTTTTTTATTTTAGGAGGAATTATGAGTAAAAGCGTTTATCAAGTAATAAATGATAAGATAATCGAGATTATGAAGCAGGGAGTAATCCCTTGGAAGCAAGCTTGGCAAGATTTATATGCTCCGGAGAACTATTATACCGGATACAAATATCGCGGAATTAACTTATTCTTATTATCGGCGGTATCGGAATCAAAAGGATATTCAAACCGCTGGTTGACGTTCCGTCAGATAGTTACTCTAGGCGGTAAACTTAAAGCATGGAGTAAAGGCTATCCGGTCGTATTCTGGAAAATGGTTAACAAACCAAAAAACGATGATTTAGAAGAAACAACCCCATTTCCATTGTTAAAGTATTATATAGTTTTTAATTCTAGCGAATGTTATGGATTGCCGGTTAAAAGTAATCAATACGAATATTTAACTGAAGAAGATAGAATATCGAGATGCGAGAAGGTTATAAATTGCTATAAAAATAAGCCAATTATCTTATTTGGGAATTATAATCCTTCGTATGACCCAAGCTCCGATATGATCAAAATAGCAGCTTTTAAAGCCTTTAAGACCGCCGCCGAGTATTATTCGGCTATGTATCACGAGCTGGTCCACTCTACTGGACACCCGACAAGATTAAATAGAACTCTAGCTACCAATTCTACTTCTGAGAGTTATTCAAAAGAAGAACTTATTGCAGAATTGGGCTCGGCGTATTTATGCTCGGAAACTAAAATAGATAATAACGTTATCGAAAATCAAGCCGCTTATATTCAAAGCTGGCTTTCGAGGTTAAAAGAAAACCCTACCCTACTACTGCAAGCGAGTTCTAAAGCGGAGAAATCTGTTAAATATATCTTGAACAAATGGGAGGAGTATTATGTTGAACGTTTCAATCGCCCAGAAGAACGCCCTAAAGCCGCTATGCCCGTACTCCCTTAATTTGAACTTATCCCTCTTTGAATTAGGGGTAAGCTTCTCTTTCGCCCTATGCGATCAGTGTTCTTACAAATCAAAGTGTAGGGTTTTAAAAATAACTAATGGAGGAGGTAAAGATGTCTATAAGAGCTCATAGAGTCAATAAAATGGTCATAGGTAAAGAAAGTTTTAATTTATCGTTTGACGAAGGAATATCGGATTACCTTGAGAAATGCGGTTATACAACGAGTCTCGATTTTGATTCAACCGGTATGATCGAATTAAGTATTGAAGCTTTAGAAGAAATTACGCAGCTCCCAAATATCGACCAAAATACTAGAGAAGATATCAAAAACGATGTTAGTTGGGCTAAAAGTAAAAACAAAAATTATATTTTTTATTATTGCTACTAGGAGGCAAAATTATGAACGAAGTTATTGTTAAAGATAAACAGGAGATTTCGGATAAAATTCTCGATGAATACCTGTTTTCAACTAAAACAAATCTATCTAAAGAAAAGAAGATGTTTTTTTACAGAATATCTAAAGAATTTGGCTTAAATCCATTTAAAAGGGAGATATATCTCGTTCCTTATGGACAGGATTTTAATATTGTTACCGGATACCAAGTGTATATAAAACGCGCCGAAGCGACGGGAAAATTAGACGGCTGGGAAGTCGTCAGCGGTAGCGAATATGCAACTATTACAATCTATCGGAAAGACTTCTCTAAAGCTTTTCGGTGGTGCGTTCTAAAAAGCGAATTTGAGAAAAATACCCCAATATGGCGGAATATGCCGGATTTTATGTTGAAAAAAGTTGTAATTGGACAGGGGTTTAGACTAGCTTTTCCTAATGAGTTATCGGGTCTTCCATATATCGAAGAAGAGTTGGGGAGTGAAATTCAGAGTCAAGCGAAAGAGAGTAAAAATCTAAACAATAAAAATGATTCTAAACCGGATATCGACGACGACGCCGAAATAACTATTTTAATGAACAAACTTTCCGAAATGATCCACGAGATCGATAATGATATAGAGCCCGAAGACAGAATCAAGTTTGTAAAACTTCAGAAAGGTTTTTTAAAAGGAATCGTTAAAAAAGAGAATCTGGATAATGCTATAAAGTTCTACAAGTCAAAGTATAAAAGCATTGTCGCCCCTCTATATATCGATGAAACGGAAACGCTTCCCGACGATTATTTTGACAATATAAACAATCAAATTTTAAACGATAACAAGGAGCGGGTCAATGCAAATGTTAGAAACTAAAACTAAAACATTATCCAACGTTATCTATAACGCTATACGGCTCGATTATGAGAGCTCACAACAGCGGGATTATATCGGTATATCTGAAATAGCGTATTGTCAAAGGAAATTATATCTTCAAAAAAGTCGAAACGAGAAGCAGGAAATAAACCCTGAAAATTTGTTAAAGATATACGAAGGGACATCCGCTCACGAGTTACTTCAAAGTTTGTTATGGAAATATAGGGGCAGATTAGACGGATTCAAGTATTATAAAGCTGAAAAGGAAGTTGAAATCGAAGGCATTTTAAAAGGGCATATCGATCTATTATGTGAGCTTGACGGACAAATTTATGTTACAGATTTTAAAATTGTCGGAAATAGAAAATTTTCTATGCTTAAAGATACCCCCGACGAGCATTACAAAATTCAGTTGATGCTTTATGCGTATGCTTTAAAACTTCCACAGGCAATATTACTCTATATCAATAAAGAGACCGGTAAATCCAAAGAGTATTTAATCGAAGTCGAACTTGAAACTGTCGCTAAATATATCGAGAAAGCAAAAGAGCTTAGATACTGCATAATGGAGCAAGTAGAACCGGAAATACCCTTTGGAAATGAAACAGAGTCTTGGGAGTGTTCCTACTGCAGATACAAGCAGGAATGCTGGAATAAATCTTTTATTGAGATTGAGAAAAAAGACGAAGCGGAGCTAATCGACTCGGAACTTGAAACAAAATATATCAAATTATGCGACGAAATAGAGGAGCTCGAAGAGGAGAAGAAAATAATCAAAGATACTATAACGGCAAGTTTAAATGGCAAAAAAGGTTTTGGCTTCTCATTAACAGCAACCTATACTCCCCCATCGGAGATAATCAATTACGATAAAAATCGGTTAGAGTTACTCGTATCAAACGATATTCTTTCTCGATGCGCTAAGAAAAGTCAGAAAGCGGGTTTTTATACCCTAAAACAAAGGAGTAGTTAAATGGATCAACAACAACAAGAAAGCCCCATAATCCAAATTTGCGGATTATGGTTGAATGAAAAAAAAGACGGCTCGTCGAAATATATGAAAGGACTATCCGGTAACGTCGAATATTTGATTTTCAAGAATAAAAACAAAATCGAAGAAAAGCAACCGGATTACTATCTATGTCTTTCGAAACATAGGAAGAAGGAGGTTGCTACGACGGAAATCGAAGATCCGTTCGAAGTAACCGACGACGAAGATATCCCGTTTTAAAAAGATATAATTCTTATCTCTCCGGACCGTAAGCTCCCCTCCCCTATTTTGCTTATTTCCGGAGAGTTCTTTATCAATAATAGTTGTTATCAAGAAATAAAGAGTAATACAAAATTATATTATAAATAAGAATAAGATATCAATCAGATATGAATCTTATATCGGAACGAAGAAAAAGGAGCATAGAATGATAATTATCTACAAATACAGCGATATTTTGGAACTAAAGGGAAAAATTGAGGTCAAATTATACAAAAACGTTAAAAAAACTTTTATCGGATTATACAAGACTTTTAGAGAAGATATTAGGAATATATCAACTTTTAATTTAGATGATATCGGTTTTCTTGCTATAGTCGAAAAAGACGACGATATAGACAAACTTGAACGAGAAATATTATCCGAAAATACCGAAGCGATTGAAAAAGTTTATTATTCAAAGGATAAATTTTTTCTTAAAAGCTATGTTTTATATAATAACTGTTTCATGCCAATATATTATATCCCGAGCTCAATAAAACTGCAACCTAGTTATTTATCGCTTTACGGAGTTTAGCCTTCAAAGAATCTTGACGAAGCTCAGGATTCTTTTTTTTTGTCCCAATAATAACTTTATCGCAATGTGCTCTTTTCGTTTAACCTTGACACCCCTCGCGCAAACCAGAGCGTATTACTCTGTATTGTTTTGTATTACTTTTCATTATCTTTGTATTTTTATTTTTTACATAGTTTTACTTTACATTACATTTGTATTGTTTTATAATACTCCTTGTAATATAAGGAGGGGCTGTGTGTTGAACAAAATTGCGTTTCATATACAGAAGGGCGGCGTTGGGAAATCAACGCTTAGTGGAAATGTTGCTTATTCAATTTCTAAAACAAAGAAAACCATAATGCTGGATTGTGATCCACAAGGCAATCTTTCAAGTTGGTTCATTACAGATAAAAACTTACAATATGAATTATCTGACATTCTAAAAGGAAATGTCCCTCTAAAAGATGTTTTATACCAAATTACCGATAATTTGTTTATAATACCAACTTTTGGATTAAATGGTAGTCTTAAAAATTATGCCGAGACACAACTTAATGATGAACCGTTTATATTTGAAGATCTTAGCTTAGAAATAGAAAAATTAGGATTTGAATTCGGAATATTTGATTTAAGTCCCGGTATGTCAAAATTAGAAAAATGCGTATTACTTGCAATGGATGAAACAATAACGCCTCTTACGCCGGAATTCTTCAGTATAGACGGTATCGTAATTTTTAACAATGAATTACAAAAGATAAATAAAGCTTATAGAAAAAATGTTGTTCATAATAAAATCGTTGTTAATAACATCAATTATTCCTTTAGAAGACATAATATTATTTACGATAAAATCAAAAAACTTGATTATCAAATTTTTACGATTGGTCAAGATAGTAAAATTGCTGAAGCCCAGTTACAGAATAAATCTATTTATGAATACTATCCTGAAAGTAAAACGATCCCTGAATTAAATAATTTAGCTGAAACTTTAATAAAAACCACTAAAGAGGAGATTGTATGCCATTAATAAAACCAAACAACTTTAATTCATCAGAATTAGATAACAACTTAAGCAATTCTGGTTTAAAAATCAAATATGAACTTCCTTCTGTTACTAAAGAGGAAAGAAATAACGTTATAACGATCAAATTCCCGAAATCATATGAGGTTTTGCTAAAAAAACATTTTGAAAATAAAGGCGTTCCACTGTCAACAGGAATTAGGATGATCTTAATAGATTATTTAAAAGAAAATCAAATTTCATAAGATTTATTGTCAATAACTTAAAAATAAAGTAGGATTTATTATTAAGAAAATAGGATTTATTATTAAAAGAATGAGATTTATTATTAAGAAAATAGGATTTATTATTAAGAAAATAGGATTTATTATTAAGTTTGATTAAAAACAAGCTCCTGTAAATGTTGATATTTCAATAGATACAAGGTTATTAACAGTTTTTTTTAGGATATAATATTAATATACTAAAGATATATAAAATTTATAAGGATAAAAGAAATAAAAATCTGTCAATAAAAAATAGGATTTATTATTAAATATGAGACAAAAAAACAAGTTCTACACAGACATCAATTTAATAAATCTTCCAATATTCAGCTCTTCTAAGAAAATTAACCGTTCGAATAAGACAGAGGAAATTGTTTTAAATAAAAATGGGGTTAAGACAAAACTTATAATTCAATATCCAGAAGAAAAACTAACTTTTTTTGATAGAAAAATATTAGCTGGTATCGAATACCTTTTTTGTAACCTCCATAATATAAGTAGTCTAGAAGAAGCTTATAATAAAGAATTTATTATCCAAAAAAAAATATTCCTAAAAAAATTTAACATAGATGAAGACGATATTAAACAATCGGAAACACAACAAATAATCTTTGAAACAATATCCGTGATACAAAAAGAATTCAAACTATATATAACGATGAAAGATATAAATAATCTCATCTACAACAATACGTATGCTCATAGTATGATAAAAAAGTCTTTAGAAAAATTACAACAAACTATAATAAAACAGGAGTCTGATTATTTTGTTAACTCTTCTCGATTAGAACTCCCTGAAGTATCGTTACTCTCTTTTTCACTTTCAAAAACTAAAAATAGAGATACGATGATCGTTTCTTTAAACCCATTTCATCTTGTTAATCTTCTAAAAAGGAATTTCTATATCTCTGATATAAAACTACTTAATTCTTTTCAATCTTCAATCGCAGGAAGATTGCACGAGTTAATAAAAAAAGCATTATATGGGAGTAAGCTTTTTAACAAGGACAAAGTTGTATATGATTATAAATTTATCTGTAACTATCTACAGGTAGAAGTAAGAAACTCGAAATCGCTAATATTACAACAATTTGAAAAACCGCTAAAAGAACTTATAGAAAAAAAAATAATAGTAAATTGGGAGATACAAAAGAATTTGTTCGATTTTGAAATACTTTTTTATCATAGCTTACAGTATTATAATAATTTTTGGAACACTCTTGATGAGACGATTCAACGTAAAATAAATTTTGGATTAGCTCAATTATATAAAGACGAAGAAGAATACAATACTTTTAATAAAGAAATAGAAGCGTTTATGGAATCTTTAAGCTTTGCAGAACAAGAAAAGTATGATAACCTAAAAGATTTTTATACTAAATACTATTACCTACAAAAATATAAAATTGGAGAAGAATAAAAATGGCAAAAGAACAGGAACGAGACGAATTGCATAGAGCAATTTGGCAAATAGCCAATGACTTAAGGGGTAGCGTAGACGGCTGGGATTTTAAGGCTTATGTTTTGGGAATGCTATTTTATAGATTTATATCTGAAAATCTTACAAAATATATAAACGAAGGGGAACAAAACGCAGGTAATAAAGATTTTGATTATACGAAAATTTCAGATAAAGACGCAGAATTTGGAAGAGCTGAAACTGTTGTTGAAAAGGGTTTCTTTATATTACCTTCAGAACTTTTTATAAATGTGAGAACGAAAGCTAAGAATGATGTCAACCTAAATGAAACCTTGAGTAACGTATTTAAGAACATTGAAAGCTCTTCTAAAGGAACAGCAAGCGAAGATGATGTAAAAGGATTATTCGATGATATCGATGTAAATAGCAATAAACTTGGCGCAACTGTTGAAATTAGAAATAAAGTATTAGTAAAAATATTGAATGCAATAGGCGATTTGAAGTTCGGAAATTATCAAGATAATACTATTGATACTTTTGGCGATGCTTATGAATTTTTGATGACTATGTATGCAAGTAGCGCAGGTAAATCAGGGGGCGAGTTCTTTACTCCGCAAGAGGTGTCGGAACTTCTTGCGGAGATAACCGTTGTTGATAAAAAAGAGGTTAATAAAGTTTATGACCCTTGTTGTGGGTCAGGATCATTGTTGTTAAAGTTTGCAAAGGTGCTTGGTAAGGATAATGTCAGATTGGGATTTTATGGACAGGAAAGCAATATAACAACTTATAATCTATGCCGGATCAATATGTTTTTACACGATATAAATTACGAGAAGTTTGATATTGCTCACGGAGATACGCTAACAGCTCCTAAACATTGGGACGATGAACCGTTTGACGCTATTGTATCAAATCCGCCATATTCTATAAAATGGGAAGGGGATGCTAATCCGATATTGATAAATGATCCGAGATTCTCTCCTGCAGGCGTTCTTGCTCCAAAAAGCAAGGCAGACCTTGCCTTTACTATGCATATGTTGTCTTGGTTATCAACATCGGGAACAGCGGCAATTGTTGAGTTCCCGGGAGTATTATATAGAGGTGGAGCAGAACAGAAGATAAGACAGTATTTGATAGATAATAACTATATTGATGCAGTTATACAACTACCGCCTGATTTGTTTTTTGGAACTTCGATTGCTACTTGTGTTATAATTTTAAAGAAAAGTAAAAAGGATAATGCAACATTGTTTATAGACGGAACGGCTGAATTTGTAAGAGGTGGTAATAAGAATAAATTATCGGAGGCAAATCGTAAGAAGATATTGGACGCATATATTCAGAGAAAAGATATAGAATATTTTGCAAAGTTAATTCCTAATAAAGAGATAGCAGATAATGATTATAATATAGCAGTTTCAAGTTATGTAGATCAGGAGAATACGGCAGAAGATATAGACATAGAGCATCTGAATGCCCGCATTGCCGAGATTGTTATAAAACAAAACCATTTAAGAACTGCGATTGACGAAATAGTAGCAGACCTTGAGGGGAAGTAAAACTATGGATGAAAATAAGGGAGAGATAATATTTTACCAGACTGAAAAAGGTAAATCTAAGATAGAAGTTAAACTTGAAAATGATAGCGTTTGGCTATCTCAAGCGCAACTTGTAGAACTTTATAAATCAAGCAAATCAAATATCAGCGAACATATTAAAAATATATTTCAAGAAGGGGAATTAGAGGAAATTTCAGTTGTTCGGAATTTCCGAACAACTGCCGTAGACGGAAAGAGTTATAATGTTGCATATTATAATCTTGATATGATAATCTCGTTAGGTTATAGAATAAAATCTCAGATTGCTACCAAATTTCGTATATGGGCAACAGAAAGATTGAAAGAGTATATTATAAAAGGGTTTACAATTGATGACGAAAGATTAAAAAGTTTGGGGGGCGGTAGTTATTGGAAAGAACTACTTGACCGTATAAGAGACATCCGTTCATCAGAAAAAGTTATGTATCGTCAAGTTCTTGATCTTTATGCAACAAGCGTGGATTATGATCCTCTAAGTCCGGAGTCCATTGAGTTCTTTAAAATTGTTCAAAATAAACTTCATTATGCGGCTCACGGTAATACTGCCGCAGAGGTAATATATAATCGAGCAGATAGCGATAAGCCTTATATGGGCTTGACTGTTTTTGAAGGAGATGAGCCGACAATAAAAGAGGTAACGGTAGCTAAAAATTATTTAAACGAAAACGAGTTGAAGATACTCAATAATCTTGTGTCTGGGTATTTTGATTTTGCAGAGATACAGGCAATGAAAAGAAAGCCGATGTATATGAGCGATTATATTAAACAATTGGACTCTATATTATCAGCGACGGGTGAGAAAGTCTTGACTAATGCTGGTAGTGTCAGTCATAAGGAAGCTATGGATAAAGCTAAAAAAGAGTTTAAGAAATATAGAGAAAAAACCTTGTCCGCTGTTGAAAAGGTATATCTTGAGAGTATAAAACAGTTAGAAACTAAAATAGGCAAAGATAATAAGAAGGACAACAACAATGAGTAAAATAGACGAACTTATAAATAAATATTGCCCTGATGGAGTAGAATATCGGGAGTTGAGAGAGGTAGCTGATGTTTTTATTGGTGAATTTGTTCATAAAAATAAACAATCTAAAACTGGAATGTATCCTGTTTATAATGGAGGAACTTCGAATACAGGATTTTTTAGTGAATATAATTGCACCGCAAATAAAATTGTTATGAGTGCACGAGGTGCAAACGCAGGATTTGTAAATAAGGTTTTAGTTAACTATTGGGCAGGAAATAGTTGTTATAGTATATCAGTAAAAAATCATAATTCAATGAATTGGTATTTTGTTTATTATATACTTAAGCAAAATGAATTTAAATTTATTAATGAGCAACAACATGGCGGAATTCCTGCTGTATCAAAAAAACAAGTTGAAAGTTTCTCCATCCCCATCCCTCCGCTACCAGTTCAGGAGGAGATAGTAAAGATACTCGACAGTTTTACAGAGTTGGAACAAGAGCTGGAACAAGAGCTGGAACTACGCAAAAAGCAGTATGAATATTATAGAGACAAACTATTAACATTTAAGAAACTGGAGTCATAAATATGTATGATATGGTTGCTCAAAATCCTGAAAGCACAGTTGTTGCTGAATATAAACCTTCAGACAAT
>Ga0255344_1002235_pt1 | contig 24007 bp, 18 predicted proteins | sample wastewater_treat_5_FD_192414 | JGI IMG/M metagenome (GOLD analysis project Ga0255344, IMG submission 192414) | Wastewater microbial communities from Lulu Island WWTP, Vancouver, Canada - plant18 | ecosystem: Engineered > WWTP > Wastewater > Unclassified | place: Canada: Vancouver, British... | reverse complement strand
AAATCGGCTGACTGCAATTATAGAACAGTTGGAAAAATCCACCCCCGGCCCGCTAAAAGCGGGCCACCCCCGCCAGCGGGGGACATGAGAGGAAGGCTTCATTATGTTCTGGATACCGGCCTTCGCCGGTATGACGATGCTCTCCCACGCCGGCAGGGGTGAAAAAACACTTTAATGAAAAGCGCGAAAGCGCATCCCTAATGTCCCACGCCGGCGGGGGTGGTCCGCAGGACCGGGGGTGGACTTTGCAACCTTGGCTTCTCATCCTCCCCCTGCCCCCTCCAAAGGGGGACAAAAATGAAAAGGCGCGAAGCGCATCACCAATGTCCCACGCCGGCGGGGGTGGTCCGCAGGACCGGGGGTGGACTTTGCAACCTTGGCTTCTCATCCTCCCCCTCGCCCCCTCCAAAGGGGGACAAATAGAGGAAGGCTTCCTTATGTCCTGGATACCGGTTTTCGCCGGTATGACGATACTGTACCCCTCCCAACAGAGGACAAAACCAACAGATAATTAAAATGAGTGGTATCACTGGTTTTATAAATTTCTCTCACAGCTTCCCCGACGCAACTGAACAACTGCGGGCAATGATGTCCGCCATCCAACACCGCGGCCCGGATGAATCCGGCATGTATCTGGACAATCATGCCGCGCTGGGGCAAACCCGCCTGAGCGTCATCGCGCCGGAGGCGGGCAATCTGCCGATTCACAACGAAAGCCAAACACTCTGGCTTGTGTGCGCAGGAACCATCTTCAACTATCTGGAGCTGCGCAGCGAAATGGAAGCCGCAGGCCATCGCTTCCACACATCGACAGACACGGAAGTTATCCTTCATCTGTATGAAGAACAAGGCGTGGAACTTCTTCCCCGGCTCAACGGCCAATTCGCTTTTGCTCTTTGGGATACAAACCGCAAGAAATTATTTCTGGGGCGTGACCGTTTCGGCGTCCAGCCCCTTCACTATACTTTTCACGAAAAAACTTTTTATTTCGGATCGGAAATTAAATCAATTTTCGCAATCGACAAAGTGCCGAGGGAAATTGATCCTCTGGCGATGGAACAGATTTTCACCATGTGGGCGCCATTACCCGGGAGAACCGCATTTCGCAACATAAACGAATTAAAGCCGGGCCACTATGCCGTTGTTTCAATCGATTCCTTTGCAGAAAAAAAATACTGGGATATCCCCTACTCTCCTCGCGAAGAACACTTTCAAGATGATCCCGGCAAGCTAAGTCAAGAGGTGGGTGAGCTGCTGAAAGACGCCATAAGGATCAGATTACGCTCCGACGTGCCGATCGGCGCGTACCTGAGCGGCGGGCTGGATTCATCCGGCATCTGCGCTTTAGTCACCCGGCATTTTAACGCCGGCTTGCAGACTTTCGGCGTCCGTTTTGAAGAACAGAATTTCGACGAAGGCGTCTATCAAAACCAAATGTCATCCTTTCTGAATGTGAAGCATTCAGAATTGCACGCCTCCAATGCGGACATTGCCCAGGCCTTTGCCAAACAAATTATGTACGCGGAAAAGCCACTTTTGCGGACAGCCGCCGCGCCGCTGTTTTTACTGTCTCGTTTTGTTCACGAAACAGGCCTTAAGGTAGTCCTGACCGGTGAGGGATCCGACGAAGTGTGCGGAGGCTATGATATTTTCAAAGAAGCAATCCTGCGCCGCTTTCTGGCACGTCAGCCCCAGTCGCCGTGGCGCCGTTTGCCGTTTGAGCATCTTTATCCCGACATCTTTAAAAACGAGCGCGCCAGGAAATCCCTGGCCCTGTTTTTTGGCGCCACCGCCGATGACGCACAAGACCCATTTTATTCCCACTCGATCAGATGGCGAAATACCGGCCGCATCAAAGTATTTTTTTCAAACGAACTGCGTGAATCCATAGGCGATTACAATCTTAATGAAAACCTCATCTCTTTCCTGCCGGATGGATTTGTAAAAAGAGATTGCCTGTCCAAAGCGCAGTATCTTGAAATGATCATTTTTACAAACAATTACCTGCTCTCATCGCAGGGCGACCGGACGGCCATGCCTCATTCACTGGAAATGCGCATGCCCTTTCTTGATCACCGCCTGGTTGAATTTATGGCTAAAGTTCCGCCTGTCTGGAAAATTCTGGGTATTAAAGAAAAATATCTGCTCAAAAAATATTTCCGGGGCATCTTGCCGGATACAATCGTCGGGCGCACCAAACACCCTTATCGTGCCCCGGTTCACCAATCTCTGTGCGCACCTGCCGCGGCAGACGATATCCGCCGTCATCTGTCAGCGGATTCATTGAAAGACAACGGATTATTCGATCCGACAAAAGTACAGCGCCTTTTGAATAAACTAAACACCAACCCAAATGTTTCCGAGGTGGATGCCATGGCTCTGGCGGGCATATACTCCAGCCAGCTTTTGCATTACCATTTTGTCCAAAACCGGCCCGCGCCCATTGGCCGGCCAATTCAACCATCAACAATTTTTGATAAAAGGAACAACTGAAATGACTACAAAAACAGTTTTTAACGCGGATGTTTTAAAGCTGGATTGCGAAAAAGAAACCTCCCGCATTATCCTCAAGCTAAGAGAACTTCTAAAAGACAAACTCAAACGGAGGGGATTTATCGTTGCCATCTCCGGCGGCATAGACAGCAGCGTGACCGCGGCTCTTTGCGTGCGGGCCATCGGCAAAGAACGTGTCTTTACAATACAAATGCCGGAAAAGCATTCCTCTTCCGACACTGCGACACTCTCCTCAATGCTGGCCCGGCACCTGGAAGTGGACACAGTTCTGACCGACATTTCAGGCATCCTTGAGGCAGTAGGGTTTTACAAAAAATATGATAACGCCGTCAGGTCGGTAATTCCGGAATACGGCACGGGATGGAAATCAAAAATAGTTCTGCCGGACATCGTCCGCAAGGCGACAATTTCTTATTATTCCATCGTCGCCCAGTCGCCGCAGGGTGAAGAAATCAAACAGAGACTGCCGCTTAAACCATACCTGGAAATACTGGCGGCCACAAATTTCAAACAGCGTATCCGTAAAATGATGGAATACTATCATGCCGACCGTCTGAACTACGCCACAACCGGCACGCCGAACCGTCTGGAATACGATCAGGGCTTCTTTGTAAAACTGGGTGACGGGGCGGCGGACGTCAAACCCATTGCCCATCTTTATAAAACCCAGGTCTTCGAACTGGCCGAATATCTGGGGCTTCCGGATGAAATACGGCTGCGTAAACCAACCACCGACACATATTCATTACCGCAGGGGCAGGATGAATTTTACTTTGCCCTCACTTATGACAAAATGGACCTGTGCCTGTATGCTAAAAACAACGGCATTTCCAAAGAGCAAACCGCCGATGCAACCGGGCTGACGCCTGAAGAAGTTGAAAGAGTTTTCAAAGACATCGACCAGAAAAGAGCAACAACAAACTATCTGCACCTGCCTCCTTTACTTATAGATGAAGTTACGGAAATCGGCGGCAGAGGCGGCAATCCATAACCGCCTCATCATTTAATGTCCCACGCTGGCGGGGGTGGCCCGAAGGGCCGGGGGTGGATGTTTTGTACATTGGAAGGAATGGTTTGAAACCGTTTCCTGTTTCCTGTTTCCTCGTTTCCCATCCTCCCCCTCGCCCCCTCCAAAGGGGGACAATAGAGGAAGGCTTCCATCAACCATAATCCCGGATATTTTAAATGCTGCACGTCAACCTCTTTTCCACCCTGAAGCCTTTTGTGCCAAGACGCATACAGATCGCTTTGCGCAGGATGCTTGTGCGTGCAAAAATCAATTCATATAAAAACGTCTGGCCCATAGACCCATCTTCAGTCAAGCCGCCCGAAGGATGGCAAGGCTGGCCGGGCGGTAAAAAGTTCGTCCTTGTTCTGACCCATGATGTTGACACACAAAACGGGCACGACACAGCCCCCCGGCTGGCGAATATAGAAGAAAGCCTGGGGTTTCGTTCGTCCTTTAACTTTGTGGCAGAAGACTACATAATATCTAAAGACCTGATCCTGAATCTGCAAAACAGAGGCTTTGAAGTGGGAGTACACAGCATCGAGCATAAAAACCCTTTCAAATCACAAGAGCATTTCAAGGAGATTTCTGTCAAAATAAACCATTACTTAAAAGAATGGAATGCCGTGGGTTTCCGCGCCCCCAGCATGTATCACAACCTGGACATGCTTCACTCTTTGGATATTGAATATGACGCTTCCACCTTCGATACAGACCCCTTCGAACCGCAGCCGGATGGTGTCGGAACAATTTTCCCTTTCTGGGTGCCGGGTCAAAATGGCCGCCCCGGCTACGTGGAACTGCCTTACACCCTTCCCCAGGACTTTCTTCTGTTTATTCTTCTGCAGGAAAAAGGTATAGGCATCTGGAAGAAAAAGCTCGACTGGATAGCACAACATGGCGGGATGGCCCTGTTTATTACACATTCTGACTATATGGACTTTCACAACAGCAATCACTATGAAAAGTATCCCCCGCAGTATTACAAAGACTTTCTCAATTACATAAAAACCAGATACCAAGGACAATACTGGCATGCACTGCCACGGGAAATAGCCAAATTTTGGGCAAACAACTATAAAACAAATTAAATTATGACGATAAAACAAAAGCACATCTGCATGCTAGCCTATGCGTTTTATGAATCAGATAACAGGATAATGCGTTATGCAGACACGTTGGCAAAACGCGGGGATATAGTTGATGTGATAGCGTTAAAGCATCCCAATTTGCCCACATTCGAAATAATTAAAAATGTGAATGTGTATAGAATTCAAAAGCGAATCATCAACGAAAAAAATAAATTTACCTATTTGTACCGTTTAATGACTTTCTTCATCAGGTCCTCATTTTTTTTAATCAAAAAACATCGGCAAAACCCTTACGATGTCATCCATGTACATTCTGTTCCTGATTTTGAAGTATTTGCCGCCGTTTTCCCAAAGCTCCAAGGTGCAAAAATTATCTTGGACATACATGATATTGTGCCTGAGTTTTACGCCAGCAAATTTTCCACTGGCAAGAACAGCTTCTTTTTTAAGTTATTGGTTAAGATCGAACAATTGTCGATTAAATTTTCTGATCACGTCATTATATCCAACCACCTGTGGTACAAGACCTTGGTCAACCGGTCTGTAGATGAAAACAAATGCACAACAATTATGAACTACCCGGATGAGAATATATTTTATCAGCGTCCGCGCATCAGGCATGATGACAAATTTATCATTATTTACCCCGGGACACTCGGGTGGCATCAAGGGCTGGAAATTGCAGTCAAGGCAATCGACAAGTTAAAAGATCACATGCCTTCGGCTCAACTTCACATTTACGGCCGAGGGAGCGAAAGAGACAACCTGGCTGATCTTATTACAAAGCTCAACCTGCAAGATAGAGTATTCCTTAAGGAGAGTCTCCCTATTACTGAAATAGCCGACGTCATGGCCAATGCAGACCTTGCCATTGTCCCCAAAAAGAATGATCCTTTTGGAGGAGAAGCCTTCAGCACAAAAACTCTCGAATTCATGTCACTTGGAATACCAATTATTCTTTCGCGAACGAAAATTGATGATTTCTACTTTAACGACAATGTCGTTAAGTTTTTTGAACCTGACAACTGCGATGACCTTGTAAGTGCTATTTTTGAATTGTATGAAAATAAAATACTGCGTGATCAGCTCAAAAACAACGCATTAAAATTTGTTGAAGATTTCAAGTGGAGCAAAAAGAAGAACGAATACTTCAATCTAGTTGATAATCTCAAATAGATAAAGGCATAGCCTTCTAATGTATCGCAGCATAAAACATTGCTGTTGAATCTCTTGTCTTAAAACGCAACCTATGAAGTATGTTTTAATCACCCCCGCCCGCAATGAGGCGGATTACATAGAGCTCACCATTGGCTCCATGATAAACCAGACGCGCCCGCCGCTTAAATGGGTTATTGTCAGCGACGGATCGACTGATGGAACCGATGAAATTGTAAAAAAATACCTGCCGGACCATCCTTGGATAGATCTGGTAAGAATGCCACAGCGCAAGGAACGCCACTTTGCAGGAAAGGTCATGGCCTTCAATACCGGTTATGAAAAAGTGCGACACGTGCCTCATGATATCATTGGCAATCTCGACGCGGATATTTCTTTTGACGAAGACTACTTTGAATTTCTGATATCCAAATTTGCAGAGAACAAAAAGCTGGGCGTTGCCGGCACACCGTTTCTTGAAGACGGGAAACACTATGATTTCCGATTTGCCAGCACAGAGCATGTTTCAGGCGCATGCCAGTTATTCAGAAAAGAGTGCTTCGAAGAAATTGGAGGCTACATCCCCATTAAAGGCGGCGGCATTGACTGGACAGCCGTAACCACAGCCAGAATGAAGGGATGGAAAACACAGACCTTTGTTGAAAAAACATGCGTTCATCATCGCCAGATAGGCACAGGCGGACACAGCAAATTAATGTCTCACTTTAAATATGGAGAAAAAAACTACTTTCTCGGAGGGCATCCCCTCTGGCATACCGCTAGATCGATTTTCCAGATGAAGAACAAACCGTACATCATTGGAGGAATTCTTCTTTTTTGGGGATATTTCTGGGCGTTTTTATCGCGCAAAGAAAGGTCTGTCTCACCTGAATTGATGAAGTTCTACAGAGCGGAACAAATGATGAGATTAAATAAAATTATTGGAAAATTAGTGACAAAAAACGCGACCCCTTGATAAAATCACGGTTATCCATGAAAAATAAAATAGAACAAAGCATCAACAAACTTGAAAAATGGGTTGAAGACCACAAATACAAGGGCTACGATCCCGCCGATGGACTCAACTCTTTTCTTCGTCCGTTGACCTTCGGCAATCTCTTTCTGGATCGGCTCCTGCAGCAACTAGTTTGGCGAAGCCCGATTAACATTAGACCGCTCATCGGTGTTAAGCCGGAAGCATCACGTATAGCCCGTGGGTATATGGCCCGAGGCTATCTCACCAGATACAAGACTACCGATTGTGAACAGTTTAAACAAAAAGCGATTGATAGCCTGGAATGGCTGAAAACCAACAAAGCCCCCGGCTTTAAAGAATATAGCTGGGGTAAAACACACGACTTTGCCAGCCGCGGCGGAAGACAGGCAAAATTTGAACCGATAACCATCTGGACCAGCCTCATCGGCTTTGCGTTCCTTGATGCATACGAACTGACCAAGGATCAGAATTATCTGGGTGTTGCAGAAAGCATCTGCTCATGGATATTGAAGGTTCCACAAAACCGGACATCAACCGGCCTGTGCATAAACTACACGCCACATGACGCGGGGAACTGCACAATACACAACCAAAGTATGGTAGCGGCTGCCATGCTGGCAAAAACCTATAAGCACACCGGCAATAAAGATTACCTCGGCATTTCCACAGAAGCCATGAGGTATTCCTGCACCCGTCAGCAACCTAATGGTTCTTGGTATTATGGCGAAGAACAAAAGTGGCATTGGATTGATAATTTTCATACCGGCTACAACCTGGACGCGCTCAAATGTTACATTGAAAGCACCGGTAATAAAACTTGGGAAAAAAATCTGAAGGAAGGCTTTGAATTTTACCTTAATAATTTTTTTGAAGAAAGTGGCAGGCCTAAATATTACCACAATCGCGCCTACCCCATCGACAGTCAGTGTATTGCCCAGTCAATTGAAACCCTGGGAAATTTCACTGAACATGACAAACGTGCTCTGCCCGCATCAATGAAAGTCGCTAATTGGGCCATAGAAAACATGCAAGATAAAACAGGCTATTTCTATTATGCGCAGTATCCACTTTTAACATTAAAAGTCCCCCTGATCCATTGGGCACAGGCAACAACTTATCAGGCACTGGCATTATTATTAGCGAAAATCAATTTATAATGAAACCTCAAGGCAACATATCTGATCACATATCTGTTTGCATCTGCACATACAAAAGGCCACAGTTACTTTTCAAGCTATTGAGTAAGCTTCAGGGTCAGATAACAGAAAACCTGTTCACCTACTCAGCCGTTATAGTGGACAATGACGCTCTACAGTCCGCCGAAAAAACTGTCCGTGAATGGCAGTCCAGATCCGTCATCTCCATTGATTACCATTGTGAACCGGAGCAAAACATCTCTCTGGCGCGCAACAAAGCAGTCGCCAATGCAAAAGGCAACTTTATCGCCTTCATTGATGACGATGAATTTCCTGAAAGTACGTGGCTGATTAATTTGCTTAAAACGCAACAACAATACGAAGCAGACGCCGTTCTTGGACCGGTCCGCCCGGATTTTCCGCCAAATGCCCCTGCATGGCTGATTAAAAGCGGCTTATGCGAACGATCTGAACATGCAACAGGAACTATACTTCATTGGGGTCAGACACGCACAGGAAATACGCTCCTTTACGAATCTTTATTCCTGAATAAAGATGATTGGTTTGATCCTGAATTCGGAAGAACCGGTGGAGAAGATACCATGTTTTTCAAAAAACATTACGAAGCCGGCAAGAAATTTGTTTGGTGCAATGAAGCGCCCGTTTATGAAACGGTGCCCCAAGACCGCTGGACGAGGCAATTCTACATAAAGAAAAACCTGAGAATAGGTAACGTCGTCGGGGACAACCTCAGAAAAAAAGAAGGAGAGTTTGCCCTGCCTTCCGCGCTGTCATCAAATAACCATGCATACCACAAGCAGACGCTTCTGATCCTGTCGAAAAGTCTGGTCTGGATATTATCCATGGCGGCCGCACTACCGTTTTCAGTTTGTCTCGGCCGCCATTTCTATATGCGTTGCCTCTCAAAATTATCATACAACTTCGGTGTCCTGGCCGGTTTTTCCGGCCTCGTTTTTATACGATACCGAGATTGAACCGGCCTGCGGAGTATTCATGAAACCATTGCTGAAAGGATATACCGCCGAAATTGACACACTGCAAGGCGGTGACTGGAACAATCTTCTCAATGCTTTTGAAGACGCTAATATTTATCAGACGTGGGCCTATAACGAAATTCGCTCCGGTGCAGAAAGGGCCAGCACATTCATCCTGAAATACAATGGGAAAATAGTTGCAACAGCGATCGTGAGGCTTTTCCCGGTACCCCTGCTCAAAGCGGGCATCGCATACGTTTATTGGGGGCCTATGTGGCGTCCTAAGGGGATCGACGCGGATCCGGCAATATTCGCCCAGGCAATTCGTGCGCTCCGTAATGAATACACATGCAGACGCGGGCTCATTTTAAGAATCTTTCCCCTTCTATTCGATGATGAAGACAATCAATGTCTGCCACTTTTGTCCAATGAGGGATACCTCCTGAACAAAAAAGACCGGGCAGGCAGAACGCTGATTATCGATTTGACAGGCGACCTGGCCATTCTTCGAAAGGGGCTAGAGCAAAAGTGGCGAAATTGCCTTAACCGAGCACAACGAAACGAACTGGATATCATAGAGGGTTGTGATGATGAAATGTATGAAGATTTTATTGCGGTTTACCGCCAAATGCTGGACCGGAAACAATTCATGGAGCCAAACGATATAAATGAATTCAGAGCCGTTCAGAAACTGCTGCCTGATGCTATGAAAATGAGAATAATGCTGTGCAGGCAGGATGGAAAAACCGCAGCAGGAGCAATATTCAGCGCCATCGGAAATTCGGGTATTTACCTGTTCGGCGCAATCAACGAAATTGGAATGAAAACGAATGCCTCATATCTTTTTCAGTGGCGTTTTATAGAGTGGCTCAAAGAAAATCACTTCGTTTTTTATAACCTGAATGGTATCAACCCGGAGGCAAATCCGGGAACTTACCGCTTCAAAGCGGGCCTTTGCGGCAAAAACGGGAAAGATGTCTATTATTCAGGAAAGTTTGATACATGCAAAACTTCAGCACACCGCATTGCCCTGAGATTTTTTGAATCATTCATGGCAAAATACAAAAGATACAAAAGCATAGCAACAAACAAACATTCTAACGACTAATCATCAATGAGAAAAAAACTGAATCGTTTCTTGAAGGTCTTGATAGCCGCCATCTATTTTTTTCTTTCGCGGCTTTACTCAAATCTGTGTGAACTGATGGGAAGTAAAACACCCCGGACACTCGTAGTGGTAACATACCATGCCGTAAGGCCGGAACAAAAAGATAAGTTCAAACGACAAATGTCTGTGCTTGTGAACATGGGCCAACCGACACACCTTGGCATACCCCTGCCCGCTTCTGGTAAAAATAATTATATAGCGGTAACTTTTGACGACGCGTATCGGAGCGTAATGGAAAACGCACTGCCGATATTGATTTCAAAAAAAATACCGGCAACAATATTTGTGCCTACTGGCGCGCTGGGTCAAAAGCCTACATGGATAAAAGATACACAACATCCCTTCGCGAACGAAACAGTCATGACCTCAGAAGAAATCCAGAAACTGCCGAGCGAACTTGTTACAATCGGTTCTCACACAGTAACCCATAAACGTCTTTCAAGCATAGACACATCCACCTTCAGGCAGGAACTGACCGAGTCAAAAAAGAGCCTTGAGTCGATTTTGGGAAAAGAGATTCATTTAATTTCCGTGCCTTACGGCTCATTTGACATCAGCGCCACAAACCTTTTTGAAGAAGCCGGCTATAAGCATGTCTTTTTGAACATACCGGGGCAATCGATCAGCGACCTTGAGTCATTTATCATCGGCCGTATCAGCGTCGATCCGGACGACACATTCCTGGAATACCGCCTAAAACTGTCGGGAGCCTACCAATGGTTGCCGTGGGCCATTAGATTTAAACGGATATTATTGTTAAAAAATCATTGAGACTCTTGAATAACCCTTAATAATCCAATAATTAAGCAACTTGACATATCAACATTTTAAGTTTAGACAGGCAGCAAACCATTTATGATATTTTAAAAAGTGAGGTACTATGTAATGGCAGAAACCAGGTCATTTTCAATTCGCAGTTTTATCCCTGAAAAAATCAGCGCAAACCAGGCAAAAGACACAGGCATGGCAATGGTACTCATCTGCCTTCTGATTGCGTTTTTCGCAAAAGTAGATCTTATGTTGGGTATCTCCATCATACTCCTTATAATAAACATGACATGGTCTAGCGCATTCAAACCTGTTGCAAAAGTATGGCTGACTTTTTCGCATCTACTGGGGTCAGTAATGTCGAAAGTCATATTGAGCGTCATATTTTTTATTCTCGTTTTGCCGATCGGCCTGATGAGAAGATTATTAGGCAAAGATCCGATGCAGCTTCAAAAGTGGAAAAAAGATCAATCATCTGTTTTCAAAATACGCGAACACGTATTCACAGCTAAAGACATTGAACACCCTTACTAACACACATAAGGAGATAATATGGATTTCATAAAAGATTTATGGGGATTCCTGAAGATAAGGAAAAAATTTTGGCTGCTGCCCTTAATATTGACGCTGCTTTTGTTTGGCGTTCTGATAATAATGACAAGCGGCTCCGCAATTGCACCTTTTATTTACACGCTTTTTTAGGGGGAGGGAAAAATGTCAGGGGCTATTTTAGGCTTATCCGCTTATTATCATGATAGCGCCGCTGCAATTTTGGTTGATGGCAAAATTATAGCGGCTGCACACGAAGAACGCTTTACACGAGAAAAGCACACAAGTGAATTCCCGCACAATGCCGCGAAGTATTGTCTTGACGAAGCCGGCCTTAAAGTCAGAGACCTTGATTGCATAGCCTTCTATGACAAACCATACCTGAAATTTGAGAGATTGCTGGAAACCTATCACGCTTTTACACCGCAGGGTCTGAACAGTTTCATATCCGCAATACCGGTATGGATTAAAGAAAAGCTGTTCATGCGTAAAATGTTGAAAGAGAGCATAGCGGCTCTTGGCCCCGGCAAGATCGAAATTAAATTCCCCGAGCATCATTTGTCGCATGCTGCCAGCGCCTTCTATCCATCCCCCTTTGAAGAAGCCGCCATTCTCACTGTTGATGGTGTCGGTGAATGGGCTACTGCAACCATAGGAACAGGTAAAGGCAATACCATTGAGCTTTTACGGGAGCTTGATTTTCCGCACTCACTCGGGCTTCTCTACTCGGCATTTACATACTATTGCGGTTTCAGAGTCAACAGCGGTGAATACAAGCTCATGGGGCTTGCCCCGTACGGACACTCCGAATCGGAACAAACCGCCAGCTTCAAGAAAAAAATATTAGATGAACTGGTCGATATTCGTGACGACGGTTCCATTTTGTTGAACATGGATTATTTCAATTATGCGACCGCTCTGACCATGTGCAATGACAAAAAATGGCATCAGCTTTTTGGAATTCCCAAAAGGGAACAAGAGGGCGAACTCGATCAGGCCTATATGGACCTGGCTTTAGCCATACAACAAGTTACAGAAGACATCATCTATCGCCTTGCGAACACAGCCAGACAACTTACCGGCAGCAAATATCTGGTTATGGCAGGCGGTGTCGCGCTCAACTGTGTGGCAAACGGTAAACTGCTGAAAAAGAATTTATTTGACGATATATGGATACAACCTGCGGCAGGAGATGCAGGAGGAGCACTTGGCGCCGCTTATGCAACCTGGCATATAGGCCAGAACAAGCCCCGTCAGATCACCCATGGGGAAGATTCCATGCACGGCGCATATTTGGGGCCTGATTTTGGTGATGACGACATAAAACGAACGGCTAAAAAATTCAGAGCCACATATGAGCATTACAGGGATTTTGATCTGCTTTGCAAGGATGTTGCAGATTTACTCGACATGGGTATGGTAATTGGATGGTTTCAGGGACGCATGGAATATGGGCCGCGCGCACTGGGCAATCGAAGCATTTTGGGTAATCCCCGCATGCCGGATACGCAAAAAAAACTGAATTTGAAAATTAAATACAGGGAAGGATTTCGGCCTTTCGCCCCGGCGGTTCTCGAAGAGGATATTTCTGAATATTTCGACCTTGATCGCCCCTCACCCTACATGTTGCTTGTTGCACAAGTGCAGAAAAAACGCCTGAATCCTGTTCCTGAAAATTATGACCGGATGAAAATGTACGAACGGCTGTATCACCTTCGATCAGATGTACCATCAATAACACACATCGACAATTCTGCACGAATACAAAGCATAAACAAAAAAACAAATGAACGCTTCTGGAAGCTGATAAACGCCTACAAGCAAAAGACCGGTTACGGCCTTGTGGTGAACACAAGTTTCAACGTGCGCGGTGAACCCATCATCTGCACCCCCGAAGATGGCTATATATGCTTCATGCGGACAGAAATGGATTACCTCGTCATGGGCAATTACATTTTTGACAAAAAACAACAGCCCGCTCTTGAAGAAACGGGTGACTGGAAAACAACATTCAAATTGGATTAGATAATGGCAAAATTTAAAAAGGTTTTAGGCAATCTATCCATAATCATCATCTCTGTTTCTGTGGCCTTGCTGATATGCGAGATTGGCGTCAGAATTGCTTTAAATCCTGTCGATTACCTTTCCCCCAAACTGATAAGTGATGATGCTTTAGGCATAAAGCTGCCCCCCAGTTCGAGCGGCCACGATGCCTGGGGCTTCAGGAATAAAAAAATCGTTGAGACGGCTGATATAGTTGCAATTGGCGATTCGCATACCTATGGCAATACGGCAAGAATGTCAGAATCATGGCCTTCCGTATTGGGAAATCTAACCGGCAGAAAGATATATAATTTAGGTATGGGGGGATACGGCCCCAATCAATACGCTTATTTATTCGAGACAAAAGCATTATCCCTCAAACCTCGCACAATCATCTGTGCGATCTACATGGGCGACGATTTTGATAATGCCTTCGAACTAACGTATGGACTTGATCATTGGAAAAACTTACGCATCCCTGCATTTCCCCCGCTGGATACGTGGGATATATGGGAAAGAGACCGTAACATCTCTTTGAATAAAAAAATCAGGAATTGGCTCTCCAGCAACAGCATGATTTATCGGCTCACAATACATGGTATCTTTCAGAGAGTTAAAGGGAAGTACCAGATTCAACATGCTACGAAACTGTATGAGGATACGACAACCCTTATTTTAAAAGACAAAAACATTGAAGAGGCCTTCAGGCCCAGACGGATTTTAAATAACCTGAATCAGGAAAGCCCCCGTATTCTTGAAGGAATGAGAATCACGAAAATCATCTTGAAAAACATGAACAATGCCTGTCTTGCTCATAATATTTCCTTCATCGTTGTCATTATTCCCACCAAGGAATCAGTATTTTCACAATATATTCTGGACAATAATCAAATGCCTTTGCACAATGTGCTGACATCACTAACTACCAATGAAACATTGGCCAGAGAATCTTTAATCAGCTTTTTCAATAAAGAAAACATTGAATACATAGACATGCTACAAGCAATGCAAGACGCCGTCACCCGTGAACGCCTATACGCATACACTGCCGCGGACATGCATCCGAACAATAACGGATATCGAGTGATTGCAGAAACTATTGGTAAACAGTTAGGCGATAAATAAATCTCGTGTCACCGGAAAATCTCAAATACCCTCTCTTTTTATTATATTTTTACAACTTGGTCATATAGGATTTTTTTATGGAAATAGAAGGAAATAAAATTACAATAAATGGAAAATTGGTTAAAATTCTACAATTCAGAGAAGAATGGGACATTGACGTTACAGACCCGGAACAAACTATCAATGATATCAAACGTACTGGAATCAAGGCTGACATATTTTCCTTCATTCAACGACTTCCTGACTCCCGACCAAAATTCGATTACTATATGGAATGGGAAAGCACGGCCGCTCTACCAATAAAAACTTACGAATACTGGTTAAAAAAACAAATCTCTCAGAATTCCAGAAAAAAAATAGGATTGGCTAAAAGGAAGGGAGTTGAGTTAAGAATTTGTGATTTTAATGATGACTTTGTTAGGGAACAACTCACAATTTACAATGAAACACCCATAAGGCAAATGAAGCCAGACAAGGCATATGGTATGACCTTTGAACGTGCAAAAAAAGCAAATTCAACATTTTTGGATAGGGCGGTTTTTCTGGGAGCATACTATAAAAAAGAACTCATCGGATTTTTGAAAATTGTTCACACAAAGGGACATACGAGAACGATGGGAATTATCGGTAAAATTGCGCATCGCGATAAAGCACCCATGAACTTACTGCTGGCTAAAGCCATTGAAATTTGTGCTGAAAAGGAAAGTCCTTTCTTAACATATGGAAACTATGATTTTGGAAAGCTCGGTGCCGATTCATTCAAGCAATTCAAAAAAAACCTTGGCTTTGAAAATATTATTCATCCACGCTACTTTATTCCACTTACAACATGGGGTAGTATTATGCTGAATTTTGGACTTCATAAAAGATTTATTCAACTAATGCCATTAAAGCTTGTTAGGTTTTTATTATTCTTGCGGGAAGAATGGTATAAAAGAAAATATGCGGCGTACATACAATAACCTGACGCCACAACATGATATAGGAAAAATACCTAAAAGCTGAGGTTCTTTTTTATGCCAGGAATAACTGGAGTTATCAATACCGTCACAGCAGAAACAAATAATGAAGTCTTAGATTCAATGATGAGCAACATGACGCTTGAAGATTTCTATTCTACGGGAACATACATAAATAATTCACTCGGACTTAGTGTGGGTTGGGTCTGCCACACAGGTTCATTTTGTGACTGTATGCCGGTGTGGAATGAAAAAAAGAACACCCTTCTAATCTATTATGGCGAGAATTTCACAGACCTCGAACTATTCGACGAGCTGAAAGCGAAGCACCATAGGTTCGACAGAAACAATGCAAGCTACATCATTCATATGTATGAAGAAAAAGGACCCGATTTCCTTTTGGATTTAAATGGCTGGTTTTGCGGCATACTGATTGACCTTCAATTAAACAAAATAATCTTGTTCAATGATCGCTACGGAATGCAAAAGATTTTCTACTATGAAGGGAAAAACGCTTTTTATTTTGCATCTGAGGCCAAATGCCTTTTGAATGCATGTCCGGAACTGCGCAATCTGGATATGCAGGGTGTAGCTGAAATGCTGGCCTGCAACTGTGTTCTGGAAAATCGAACTTTGTATAAGGATGTTTCCCTTCTGCCGGTTGCCTCCGCATGGACCTTTGAAAAAGATAAACTAAAAAAGGATACGTACTTCAATCCGGAGGTCTGGGAAAATCAAACCTGGCTTGAGAAAAATTTCTTTTACGAACGCCTTGAGGAGACATTCAAAAGAATACTCCCCAGATATTTGCGCGCCAATCAGAAAATCGGCATTTCATTAACGGGTGGTGTAGATTCACGTATGATTCTCGCCAATATCGACATGGCTGAAGACAAATATCCTTGCTATACATTTGGCAGCATGTATCGCGACAACTTCGATGTAAGCATATCCCGAAAAGTGGCAGCAGTAAAAAAACAGTCACATGAAACAATTACCGTCGGGCATGAATTCCTGAGTAATTTTGCCCATTGGGCGGAAAAAACGGTTTACATCACGGACGGTTATCTGGAAATAAACGGTTCATCAGAAATATACGTAAATAAACTCGCTCGGCAGATTGCGCCGATCCGCCTGACCGGAAATTTCGGCGGCGAAGTATTGAGGAGCATCCGGCATATCAAGCCTTCTCCAGTCATGGCAGGTCTGTTTCACCCTGACCTGTATCATTATGTGGACAACATTCCTTGTACGCTTGAACAATACAAAAAAGATCCGCTTTCTTTAGTGCTCTTTCATGACTCCCCGTGGCACAACAATAATCGCATGGTGAGCGAACAATCTCAAGTGACTCTGAGAACACCGTATATGGACAATGAGCTTACAGAGCTCATGTATCGGCTGCAGGCTGATGTACGAAAAGACAAGCAAATGTCCTTGCGCCTGATAGCGGGCGATCCTGCTGTGGCAAAATTCCCCACCGACAAAGGTTTGCAGGCAAAGCCCGCCTTCTTGTTGTCTTCTATCAGACATCTTATTTACGAGTTTTCGGCCAAAGCGGAATATGCCTATGATTACGGCATGCCGCAATGGGTGGCATCTATCGATAACACATTCAGGTTTATGCATTTTGAAAAGCTGTTTCTGGGCAGGCATAAATTTAATCACTATCGCGTATGGTATCAAAAAGAACTTGCCGGTTATGTAAAAGATATTTTACTTGACAAAAAAACACTCAACCGGCCCTATTTAAATCGGAAAACAGTAGAAAGCATTGTAGCAAGCCATACCAGAGGAAATAGAAACTACACCACAGAAATCACTCAATTAATAACACTGGAGCTGATTCAAAGACTGCTGGTGGAGCCTTGAAACAGATTGGATAAAAGCTCATAACTCGCCATCCTTTATCTATCCTTCCAAAACTTTAAACCGCAAAAGCATGCCCCCTTAAAAGGCACTTAATTTATTATTTATCATGCCTCGTCAACTGGTTCTATATGCCTGCATCGTCTTCATCTTATATCTTTTTTGGAATGACCGTAAAAACAACCGTAATTACTCCCTTGCTCTTTGGATACCATTTGCATGGATGTTTCTGGCCGGGTCGCGCTATCTGGGGGCCTGGCTAACCCTCCACCAGGTAACTGATATCGCTGAAGCCACGGCGGAAGCATACACCGAAGGCAGCCCCATCGACCAGCTTGCCTTCGGTTTTTTGATTATTGCGGGTCTAATTGTTGTTTTCCGCAGAAAGCCGGACTGGACTGTTGTCTTTGGAAAAAACAAGTGGATCTGGCTTTATTTTCTCTATTGCTGCCTCAGTATCATGTGGGCGGATGATTCTTTTGTGACCTTTAAAAGGATTATCAAAGAACTGGGCAACATGGTCATGCTGCTTGTGATATTGACTGAAGACAAACCCTTTGAAGCCCTTGGCGTCATACTTAAGCGTATGGGCTTTATCATTCTGCCGCTATCCATAGTTTTCATTCGATTTTATCCGGAATGGGGACGCGCCTATGATATGGAAGGCAGCCCGATGTACACGGGGGTGGCCCAGCAAAAAAACGGTTTGGGAAAAAGCTGTCTGATTATCGGCATTTATTTTGCGTGGTATTATTTTTTACAGAAAAAAGAGAACTTCAGATGGCTTTCAAAAGAAAATATCATCAATTACAGCCTGATTGCCATGCTTTTATGGCTTCTATACATGTCCCAAAGCGCAACCGCGCTGGCCTGCTTTGTGGTGACTTTGGGACTACTTTTATCCGGCCGCCTGAGCGCGATCAAACGAAAACCCGATATCATTTTACCGCTGCTTATTTTCGGCGCTTTTGCTTTTTTTCTTATGGAATACGCCATCAACATAAGCGACATGATTATCAGGATGCTGGGCCGGAATCCCACCCTTACCTCCCGCACCGGCGTATGGGAAACTCTCACCAGCTATGCGGCAAACCCCCTTATCGGAACCGGGTATATGAGCTTCTGGTCCGGCGAACGACTTAGCGTATTGTGGCGTGAAATCGGCGGAACTATCATCCAGGCGCACAACGGGTATCTGGAACAATACCTCAACCTGGGAATCATCGGCGTGGGATTCATCATCATTATCATCTTAAACGGCCTGCACAATATTCACCGGCAATTCAGCAACAATTTCACTACCGCAATGTTCAGCCTGACTATAATCGTGGTTGCAATTTTATACAATTATACCGAAGCTGCCTTCTATGGAATAAATAATATGTGGATTCTGCTTTTACTTTCGGTTATGGAGCATCCAGGCAGTTCAAAAACGGTTATTCCAGACACAATATCTTTATAGTTTACGCTGCCCAACATTTTCAGACAATACATTTAAATAAAGAGAGGCATTGGCTGTCCCATCGGCAAAATGTAAATTACTGATGCATCTCATGTGTCTTACAACCCATTGCCCTTGATTCAAACAGTATCAGGCCTTTTAGATGGTCCTCATATATAAAAGGCCATTTTTACATTGACAACACAATCATGAATAACAACGATTACTTCAACACAGACCACTTAAAAGCTGGGTTAAAAAAGCACGCTATGCGCGGCGCCGGCGCGACGATTTTTGCAGAAATGATCGTGTTTATAATTCAGTTTGTCGGGGCAATAATTTTGGCCCGCCTCTTAACACCTGATGACTTTGGCCTGATCGCCATGGTGACAACATTCAGCATGCTTTTGCAGAATTTCGGTTTGAACGGCTTTACAGAAGCTGTCATACAAAAAGACGGCCTCACCCACAAAATGATGAGCACACTGTTTTGGCTGAATGCATCCGTCAGTTTCGGGCTGATGCTGCTTTTCATGACATCTTCGCCACTTATTGCATGGTTCTATGGCGACTCACGCCTTGTCATCATCTCTATTGTTATAGGCTGCTCTATTTTCGCCACCGGTTTATCGACGCTTCATTTAGCCACACTTCGCAGGAATATGCAGTTTTTATCTACATCAGCCATAGGTATAACCGCACGGGTGAGCAGTGTTTTGGTTGCCATATTACTTGCGTGGACCGGCTGGGGTTACCGGGCGCTGATTGTCCAAACAGTGGCCTATCCGCTCATCAGCGCAATTCTTGCCTGGGTTTTTTGCCGCTGGCGTCCCGGACTGCCCTCAAGCATTAAGGATATAAGCACAATGCTGACTTTCGCGCTTCATACATACGGTAACTTCGCCCTCAATTATTTTGCCAGAAACATAGATAAGTTACTGGTGGGCTGGAAGTATGGCACCCAGCCTTTGGGCCTATATAAAAGAGCGTATGACTTATTTTCGCTTCCGGCAAATCAGTTGATCGTGCCGATCAGTAATGTTGCACTGGCAACCTTGAGTCGTCTGGTCAGTGAACCGGATAAGTACCGGCATTATTACTTTAACGCATTATCGACCATCGCCTTCATCGGCATGGCCATTTCGCTGATATTGACATTGACCGGATATGATCTGGTGCTTTTTCTTCTTGGCCCGCAATGGGAAAGAGCCGGCATCATTTTCTGTTATTTCGGAACCAGTATTGGCATTATGTTGATTCACGGCACACAGGGATGGCTGCACCTGTCTTTGGGTAAACCCAACCGGTGGGTGAGGTGGAGCATTGTTGAAACAATTTTTACCACCATATTTTTTATTGGCGGGTTGTATTTTGGCATTGCGGGTGTTGCCATAGCATATTCACTGACTTTTTACTTACTGGTAATTCCGACATTGGTGTTTGCCGGGAAACCTGTCAATATTTCCGCATACGCTATAATTTCACGTATATGGCGTTATTTTTTGGCAGCCGTAATTGCGGGATTGATCAGCTTTGCGGTTTTGTACAAAATTGATTTCATCTCTCTTCAATTCAGTGCCTTGTATATCTTGCTTCGTATTATCATTTCAGCTTCCCTTAATCTGCTCTTTTATTTGATTCTTGTTGCTGTTGTACATCAAAGTCTCAATCCCCTTAAACAAGCCCTCTCAATAGCCAAACAAATGCTACCCGGCAGAAATAAATAAAAACTATTTAAAATCAAATAAGCAAAAGGCCAACGTTTTGTAATTTATTTAAAAAGATCTTAAATACTTGTTTTATCAGACAAATAATCGACATGGAGGTTGTATCGGGAATATTTCACACTTTTTCAGCAAAACTTCATACAGATTTACGTTAATCAAAGCGCCTTTGAAGCCACAAAAAAATATTTTGGGTATTTCTATTGCGCAATGTGATATGAGTCACATCGTAGCACCTACGATTTTAATGTCCTATGAAAGTGGTGACCTGAATCACAGAGATTACGCTCCTTACGTGCGATTTAAAGGTCGTACAGGGAGGTTCTGTTATGAAAAAATTGAAGCTTGTTGCAACAACTGTTCTTCTCACATTAGTCATTGTATATAATCAGGCCGGCGCTGCCTGTTCGGGATCGAGTCCTGTCTGGACAGCAGCAAACTGTTCAAACGCCGAGGTCACGGCATGTATATCAGCCGCATCAAGTGGTGACACAATCCATGTCCCTGCCGGAACTTGCACATGGAATAGTACGGTTACCATACCTGAAAACAAGACGATACATCTTAAAGGTAGTGGTCGCACTACCACGATAATCAATCGCAGTGGACAAGCTGTCCTCTCTTCTTCCCCCAACACTACAATATCAGGTTTTAGATTTAATTTAACAAGTGGCGGCATATTAGTCGAGATGCGAAATATTGGCTGGCGGGTTTATAATAATTATTTCAATAACCAAACAGGAACAAGTATTGAGGGTGTTAGGTTCAGCGGGACAAACATGGACATGCTTCCCGAAGGCTTGATAGATTCCAATATCTTTAATGAGTGTAGAATCCTTGCGGGTGGCATGAGTACATTTGCAAAAAAGAACGCTGCTTGGCTAAAAGATAGCGTTATTGGCAAGGGAAACACAGTATTTATAGAAAACAACACTATTACAAGAGTTTCTGGAAACGCCATAGACGCTAATTATGGTGCTAGTTATGTATTTAGATTTAACAATGTAAATGGCGTCAGCGTTATGACGCATTCGCTTCAGGAGGCACAAGGCAGAGGAACAAAGAGCTGGGAAATATACAATAATGCTTTTGCTCTTAATACTTATACCATTGCTTTTTTGCGAGGCGGCACAGGCATGATGTTCAACAATACAGTTACTGGCAGCTTTGGGTCGCCATATACTATCAGCTTGGATAACGTCAGATCATTTAGTCAGGAGCATAATTTCGGTTCCAACCCTAATTCTGCATGGTGCAATGGCGCATCTGCCTGGGATGGAAATATACTTAATAACGGCTGGCCGTGCCGTGACCAGATAGGCAGAGGACCGGACGCTGCATTGTTCAACACAACCACTTATGCAGCGTCAACGTCAGAACCTGCGTATTTTTGGAATAACAAAAGAGATAACGGGCAAAATGTAGCAGTCAATATTGTGAATAACAGCAGTGCCTGGATACAGGAAGGCAGGGATTATTATTCAGCCACCACTTACGAAGGATTGGCCCAGAAACCTGTGCATTACACCCCCTACACCTGTCCGCACCCGTTGGCAGGCAGTGGCACATGCAACTATAATGTAGCCGGCACCGCCGGTTACAGCCTCAGCGGTTCTCCTGCGCCCCCTGCCCCGGCGCCCTCCGCACCTGCGCCGCCTCAATCCTACAATTTAAACACAACCGTATCCGGCAGCGGCGCCATCACTAGCACCCCTTCCGGCATTTCCTGCGGGGCCGACTGTTCTGAAAGTTATACCACAGGCACTTCCGTAACTTTAACGGCCACGCCCGCCAACGGATATACTTTTGCCAACTGGTCGGGTGACTGCACCGGCACGGGTAGTTGTGTAATACAGATGAATTCCAATAAATCAGTCGGTGCGACGTTTTCACAAAACGCGGTTAAATACAGACTGAATACTTCCCAAACGGGCAGTGGCACAATTACGCTAAATCCTACCGGTACATCCTGCGGCAGCAACTGTTCCGAATATACAACAGGCACAAATGTGACTGTAACCGCCACTGCTGGTTCCGGTTATACGTTTACCGCCTGGTCAGAACCTTGCACAGGCACAGCCGCCTGTACAATAGGCATGACGGCGAATAAATCTGTATCCGCCACCTTCAGCCAGAATAAAACATACTACACACTGTCGGCATCGAAAGACGGTGAGGGCACAATCAACAGCAGCCCCGCAGGAATTTCCTGCGGGGCTGTTTGTTCTCAAGACTATGAATCCGGCGCCTCGGTAAATCTGACCGCCACGGCGGATGCCGGCTATACCTTCAGCCACTGGTCAGGCGCCTGTACTGGTACCGGCACATGCCCCGTTTCAATGAACAGCAATAAATCGGTTAAAGCAAATTTTACACAAAATGCCTCTTACTATACTTTAACAACCAACAATTCCGGCAATGGAACCATTACCAGCTCTCCATATGGAATCAACTGTGGTTCAGCCTGCACGCGTGAATATGCATCCGGTACGTCTGTTGTTCTTAACGCAGTGGCGGACAGCGGCTATGTATTCAGAGGCTGGTCCGGAGCATGCCTGGGTACTGATCCATGCAGTGTAACGATGAACACAGCCAAAACAGTTTCTGCAACATTTTCCGTAATGTGCACAAACATTCTCCGCGTACACTATAAAGGCAAAGGCAGGATTAAAAGCAAAAAAGCATTCCTTTCTGGTATCGGAACGGCAACAAATACAGGTATTGACTGTGGCGACATCTGCGTTGAAGAATATGCAACTCCCACCACGGTCACGCTGGAGGCCATCCCTGAGGAGGGATATACTTTCGCCGGCTGGTCGGGTTCCTGTTCCGGCTCCGGACAATGTACGGTTAATGTTTCTGACGAAACGGAAGTTGAGGCGAAATTCAATGCGACATCCGGTGGCGGAACTTCCGGCGTTGCTCTTGCGGCAGGTGACAACGGCGGCGGCGGCTGTTTTATTGCCACGGCTGCCTACGGATCTTATCTTGACCCGCATGTGATGGTATTGCGCCACTTTCGTGACAATGTTTTGCTGATGAATGAACCTGGCCGCGCTTTTGTGAGCTTCTACTATGCGCACTCGCCGGCCATTGCCCAAAAAATAAGTGAATATGAAGGCTTACGCCTTATGACCAGGATTGCCCTGACGCCTGTTGTTTATGCGATGGCTTATCCGATACCGGCCATAGTTTTACTGTCCAGTATTTTGATGCTGTTGATTGCCATTGCAAAAAGAAGAAGGAAAGTATCTAACACGGGGCTTCCCGTCAGTGACAACTACTTTGTACGCGGCCCCAGAAGCGCTTTCGTGAGGGTAAAATAAGGTAAAGCCAAAGCCCACCGCCAATGTCCCCTTTTGGAAGGGGGCAGTATCGTCATACCGGCGCAGGGCGGTATCCAGAAAATAATGAGAGCGCCGTACCGCCAAGTGTCCCCCTTTGGAGGGGGCGCAGGGGCAGGA
>Ga0255344_1002233_pt1 | contig 24018 bp, 20 predicted proteins | sample wastewater_treat_5_FD_192414 | JGI IMG/M metagenome (GOLD analysis project Ga0255344, IMG submission 192414) | Wastewater microbial communities from Lulu Island WWTP, Vancouver, Canada - plant18 | ecosystem: Engineered > WWTP > Wastewater > Unclassified | place: Canada: Vancouver, British... | reverse complement strand
AACAATCCTGTAAATGATTCTAAGAAGGCAATGGATTTATTCTTCGATGAAATAGGAGCTTTTAAATTACTGCCAGAGGAAATGAAAAAGATATTATATTTATTATTGAATCATAAAAAGGAGTTTAAAGATTTCTTTCAATATATCGATTACAAAAGTGAAGGTACAAATTTAGAAGCTGAAACAGAGATAAGGAATTTTTTCAATGGCAGATTATGCGATAATGCAGATTTTAAACACCTTATAGCTAATCATCCGATTGAGCTTGCTTATTGCCTTTCTCTTATAAATGCAGATGATGAGTATTCCATAACGCCTCCTTGGGTACTTATGACATATCCATATGTAGATAGTATCATGAATCAACTTCGGGGCACAAAGTGTCTTTTTGGTTGTGAGTATTGCAATGAAATGATGGATGCAGTAAAAGGCTTAAAAAGGTTTTTTGGTTATAACGCATACAGAAGTTTCGATGGTGTTCCCTTGCAGGAACAAGCAGTAAAAAGCGCAGTAAACGGAGATTCTCTTTTAGCAGTTTTCCCCACGGGCGGAGGCAAATCTATTACATTCCAAGTTCCTGCACTTATGGCTGGAAGGAATACAAAATCTCTTAGTGTTGTAATTTCACCACTACAATCTCTTATGAAAGACCAGGTTGATAATTTAGAGAAAATCAATATTACTGATGCTGTAACTATCAACGGGCTTTTAGACCCATTAGAAAGAGCAGATGCCATTAAAAGAGTTGAAAACGGCGATGTTCATATATTATATATTGCGCCTGAATCTCTTAGGTCGAAAACCATTGAAAAACTTTTACTTGGCCGTAAGATTGCAAGATTCATAATTGATGAAGCCCATTGTTTTTCTGCCTGGGGGCATGATTTTAGAGTTGATTATATGTATATTGCTGATTTTATTAAACAGCTGTGTGAAAAGAAAAACCTTGACTACATAATACCGGTTTCATGCTTTACAGCTACAGCAAAACGAAATGTTATAGAAGATATTAAGAAATATTTCAGAGAAAAACTCAATTTGGAATTAAAGCTTTATACTGCGAATTCAGGGAGGGAAAACCTCACCTACAAAGTAATACCTAATGATAGATCCGAGAAATACGAAACACTGAGAAACCTTATTGAATACAACAATTCTCCTACCATCATCTATGTTTCAACCACTAAAAAAGCCGAAGAACTTGCAGAAAGACTTACCAAAGACGGATATAAAGCCATGGCTTACCATGGGCGAATGGATAAAAAAATAAAAAGTCAAAACCAGAATGAATTCATTCGTGGTAATGTTGACATTATGGTTGCAACTTCAGCATTTGGTATGGGTGTAGATAAAAAAGATGTGGGAATGGTTGTACATTTCGATATTTCCGATTCACTGGAAAATTACGTTCAGGAAGCTGGACGAGCCGGCAGAGACCAAAACATAAAAGCCAATTGTTATGTTTTATTTAATAATGAGGATTTAGACAGGCATTTCATGCAACTGAATCGAACAAAAATCAGCATACAAGAAATACAGCAAATCTGGATGGCAATAAAGAATATAACCAAGATGAGATCAAAGATATCAAGTTCAGCACTGGAAATTGCCAAGAAAGCCGGCTGGGATGAAGGTATTAATGACCTTGAAACAAGAGTCAGAACGGCAATTTTAGCTTTGGAAAACGCAGGTTATATTAAGCGAGGGCAAAACACACCCAGAGTATATGCAAACAGTATATTGGTAAGAAACATGAAGGATGCATCAGAAAAAATTCAAGCTTCCAAGTTGTTTAATGATAATGAAAAACAGCAGGCTATAAGAATAATGAGCAAACTTATATCAGCAAGAAGCCGAAAAAGGGCAAGCAGTGAAGATGCAGAATCCAGGGTTGATTACATTTCAGATCATTTGGGAATTGAGAAGGAACAGGTTATACATATTATTCAACTATTAAGACAAGCGGGCATATTATCCGATAATAAAGATTTGACTGTTTTTATGGAAGAGAGCAGTTTAGGAAACAAATCCATGGAAAAACTTTACGAATTTGTTGAATTGGAGCGTTTTTTGCTTTCGCATATTTCAAACACAACCGTAAATATAAAAGATTTAAATGAGCTTGCTTTGGACGCCGGTGTAAAAAGTTCTAATCCTGATAAGATAAAAACAGTCTTTAATTTTTGGTCGATAAAGGGTCTTGTAAAGCGATATGCAAAAGGTACTTATTATCTTAAGATCATTCTTTTAAAAGATAAAGATGAGGCCTTGAAGGAGTTAGAAGAAAGGTGGTCTATTGCAGAATTTATCCTAATATACCTTCAAAAAATAAATGTAAATAATGAAAATGCCTTGGAATTTTCTGTCCTTGAAATTATGGGAGAATATAATTTTAGCATGCAGCTTTTTAATAAAAAAGCCACCCAATCGCAGATAGAGGATTCACTTTTCTTCTTATCAAAAATAGGAATTCTAAAAATCGAAGGGGGCTTTCTTGTTATATACAATGCAATCAGTATAGAGAGATTAATCAAGGATAACAGGATTAGATACAAGGCTGAGGACTATAAGACTCTTAAAGATTTTTACAAACATAAGATGGAAATGATACATATAGTGGGCGAATATGCAAAAAAGATGATGGAAGACTACAATTCAGCACTTAAATTCGTGGATGATTATTTTCGATTGGAATACAGCTCATTTTTGAAAAAATATTTTAAAGATTCAAAAGAAGATGAGCTCCAAATAAACATGACACCTGAAAGATTCAGACAGCTTTTCGGTCAGCTTTCACCTGCTCAATTAAGAATAATAAATGATAAAGATTCTAAATATATTTTAGTGGCAGCAGGTCCGGGAAGCGGCAAAACAAGGATTTTAGTACACAAATTAGCAGCTATATTACAGCTTGAAGATGTGAAAAATGAGCAGCTTTTAATGATTACTTTTTCAAGGGCTGCAGCTACAGAATTTAAAAAAAGATTATCTGATCTCATGGGAACAAAGGCAAACTACGTAGAAATAAAAACATTTCATTCCTATTGCTTTGATTTGTTAGGGTTGGTAGGAAATATAGAAAAATCAGACGATATAATCAACAACGCAATAAATGCTATAATAAACAATCAAGTGGAGCAGTCAAGAATCACAAAGACGGTATTGGTAATTGATGAAGCACAGGATATGGACGCTAATGAATACAAACTTGTGAAAACCCTTATGGAAAGAAATGAGGATATGAGGGTAATAGCTGTCGGAGATGATGACCAAAATATTTTTTCATTCAGGGGCTCAGACTCAAAATATTTGAGCGATATTTTAAATTTTCCAAACTCTAAAATGTATGAATTGGTGGATAATTACAGAAGTACAAGAAGTATTGTTGATTTTTGCAATTATTTTGTACGAACAATGAAAAAACGTCTAAAAAGCATGTCTATAGCAGCAGTATCAAAAGAAAAAGGTAGTGTTACCATAACAGAGTACAAAAGCAGTAATTTAATCGAGCCTGTAACAAATAAATTAATCAAAAATGGTATCTACGGTTCTACCTGCATTCTTACTATGACTAACGAAGAAGCTCTTCAAATATATGCACTGCTTGAAAGGAACGGAATAAAGGCTGGAATGGTTCAAAGAGGAGGAATATTTAATCTGAAAAACCTTCTTGAGATAAGATACTTCATAGAGGAAATGAAATTAATGGATGGAACTCCATTAATTAATGATGAAGACTGGGAAAATGCGAAAAAAAGAACATTTATAAAGTATAATGAAAGTGATAATCTGCCTTTATTAAGACAAATAATATCCAATTTCGAAGAAAGTTCCGGAAAATATAAATATAAGTCTGATTTTTCCATGTTTATTGAAGAATCTAGAGAAGAAGATTTTTATACCGGCACTGATAAAATAACGGTCTCCACTATTCATAAATCCAAAGGAAAAGAGTTTGACCATGTCATTATGGTATTAAGGGACTTGAATTTAAACCGGGAAGAAACAAAAAGGCTGATATATGTTGGAATGACAAGAGCTAAAAAGTCCTTATCCATCCATTTCAACGGTAAATTTATTGAAAGAAAAATCGGATTCATTGATATGATTTTGAGAAACATTAAATATGAATTCGATAATGAAGAATATCCGCCTGCAGAAATTATTTCCATGCAATTAAAGTATAACGATGTGTATCTGTCGTATTTTTACAAAACCATAAAATTAGTTCAAAAGCTGAATAGTGGTGATATACTACATTTTGACGAAAACGGCTGTAAGGACGAAAATGGTGTATATATATTACTTTTTTCATCAAAGTTTAAAAACGAAATTCAAACTTATATAGAGAAAGGCTACAAACCTTTTTCTGCTAAAGTTAATCACATATTATTCTGGAAGGAAGAGAACAAGGAAAAGGAAACATTGATAGTTCTCCCTCAACTAACATTTATCAAATCAAACTGATTACAGAGGAATTTCAGAGAAGAACAGTCTGTGTTATTCTCCCAAAGGAATTTCCATGTAGGGAATATAAATGGAATGCTCCTTTGGTTGATGGTAGACGGTAATTGAATTCAAAGTATATTCTGGGGAAGGAATAAGTTTTATTTCTGCCCTTTTTCTTATTGTGGCTATATCTACAGGTCTTTTGGGTCTTTGCTTTACAATTGTTAAATGTGGGGTAAATCCCCTTCTCTCATGCTGCAAGCATAATTTTTCATATATTTTATTATGTAAATCGATTAAACCGGGAGAATCAACACTTACATATAAAACTCTGCTGCCAAACTGGTCAAGATTATTCAACCTTATATCAAAAGGCTTAACTTTTTTGCATACTTCAACTACTTCCTCAATAAAGTCATCCTCATCAGGAAGTGCAGGAGGAGGAACCAAAGTAATGTGAGGTTCGGTTGTGAAAAATCTAAATTCAGCTCTTAGCATTTCAATTTTATTTTTATAGTTATCAGGTATGGGGGCTCCTATGAAATATTTCATATAAATCCTTTCTATATCTTTTTTATAATTATTTACCCTGTCTTGCCATGAATACACATATTGTCATTCTGAACACTGTGAAGAATCTCATGAGATAATTTTATATTTTTTATTTAAAATTATCAAGCATTTATGTTAATATTAATAGTGTTTCACTTAATTTATATAAATGTTTTGTTTGTTTTGTATGTAAATCTAATGATGGGTATAATAAATATAGATAGTCTGACCGGTGGAGGTTTGATAATGAATTTGGAATTTGCGGAATATTCTGAAATTTTCATAAAATATTTAGAAACGTGGGGACCTGCTGCAGCCATAATTCTTCCTGTGTTTGAAGCATTTTTACCCATACTGCCATTGGTAGGATTTGTAATAATAAATGTAGCTGCTTTTGGATTTTTCTTCGGATACTTATATTCTTGGATTGGTAATTGCTTAGGATCGTTTCTTTTATTCTTATTGTTAAGGAAAATCGGAGGAAAAAGAATAAATGAAAAAATAAAAAGTAGCAAATTTCGCTACACCCTTGAAAAGGTAAAGAAAAAACAATTAAACGTGCTGTTTTTATTATACTGCTTTCCTTTTGCTCCGTCATTTTTACTGAGCGGCACTGCAGCTTTGACTAATATGAGGACGGAAATGTTCCTTGCTATATTACTGCCGTCAAAATTTGTGATGCTTCTTTCATTGGCTTTTATCGGTGAAAATGTAAGCTCATTTTTTGAAAATCCTGCAAAGTCAATATTCTATATTATTTTTATTGTGCTGTTAAATCTATTAGTGAAGTATTTGTTCGAAAAATACGAACAACGAAAACAGTAATTGGTGATTTTTTTTATGATATAGTGTATAATGTGTAATGTAATATATTTCTAATGAGGAAAAAATACTATACGATTGGACAACGTGACAAGGAGAAAATTATTAATGCTGAACTTTAAAAAGATTGAACTGGAAGATAAAGAATGGATTATTCCCATATTGAAGGAATCGGTTATTACAGGATGTCATCAGAATTTCGGAAATTTGTTTGCATGGAGGGACATAAATAACACTAGAGTTGCTAATATCAATAATTTTTTGGTAGCCAAACAATTAGTTAATGGAAAAGATGTATATCTTTATCCAATGGGAAAAGGAGATGTTAAACCCGTAATTGAAGAAATAATAAGGTCTGCAGATAAAAATCTAATCTTTGCAGGATTATCTCATGATGAAATGATTGAACTGAATGAATTGTATCCGGGGAAATTTATTTATGATCAAGTAAGAAATGACTTTGACTATATTTATCTGTTGGAAAAAATGGTTTCATTAAAAGGGAAAAAGCTTCACAGAAAAAGAAACCATATCAGTGCCTTTCTAAGAAATAATCCTGTTTGGTCATTTGAAACAATAACTGAGGAAAATAAAGCTGAATGCATCGAAATGAACAAAAAATGGTGCATTGAATCAGGATGTAAAGACGATGAAAGTCTTATGGATGAAAACTGTGCCACTAAATATTTCTTTAAATATTATGACGAGCTCGAGCTTGAAGGCGGTTTAATCAGGGTAGAAGATAAAATTGTGGCTTATACCATAGGTGAAGTTCTAAGTAATGATACATATGTATTACATATCGAAAAAGCGTTTAAAGATGTTCAAGGGGCATATCCGATGATAAACCAACGATTTGCTTCCTGGATTAAAGATAAATATCCTCATTTGATTTACATAAACAGAGAAGAAGACATGGGCTCTGAAGGCTTAAGGAAAGCAAAACTTTCATATTATCCTGACAAGATGGCGATTAAATATCGCGCTGTGACTAAAAAAAATTATGCCTTACATAAGTAAGGCATAATAACCGTTTATAAAAAAACAAGGGGGAGAGGGAAGTTAAATTTACTATTTAACTTATATATAGTTTACCCGAAAAAGCTTTAAGTAATCTTAAGATATAAAATTTTTTTTAATTTGTTTTAGGAGGTGTAATATGACTGATAATTTAAATATTTTTAATGCAATGAAAATCAAGTTAAGCGATGAATTACCAGAGTATCCGGTTTTAAAGGAAAATGTAAGACGTGCTCCCAAAAGAGAAGTTACTTTAAATGAAAGAGAAATAAAGCTGGCATTGAAGAATGCATTAAGGTATGTGCCGGGAAGTCTCCATGAAAAATTAGCTCCCGAATTTTTGGATGAATTGATGACATATGGAAGGATTTACGGCTACCGTTTCATGCCTAAAGAAAGAATTTACGGTAAGCCTATAGATGAGTACAAGGGGAAATGTATAGAAGGCAAAGCATTCCAAGTTATGATTGACAATAATTTAGACCATGAAGTTGCCCTTTACCCGTATGAATTGGTTACCTACGGGGAAACAGGTCAGGTTTGCCAAAATTGGATGCAGTATCAATTAATAAAAAAATATCTTGAAGCATTAACGGAAGAGCAAACATTAGCCCTTATGTCCGGTCATCCGTTGGGATTGTTTAAATCCCATAAAAACAGCCCCAGAGTTATAATATCAAACGGACTTATGGTAGGAATGTTTGACAATCCGCAGGATTGGGCGAAGGCAACCGCAATGGGATGTTCAAGCTATGGGCAAATGACGGCAGGCGGCTGGATGTACATAGGACCTCAGGGTATTGTTCACGGAACGTTTAATACACTTATAAATGCAGGCAGAAAAGAACTCGGTATCACTGATGATAAAGATTTGGCAGGACATTTATTCATAACCTCGGGACTTGGAGGGATGAGCGGCGCACAGGCTAAAGCTGTTGAAATAGCCAACGGCGTAGGTATAATTGCAGAGGTTGACTACTCAAGAATTGAAACCAGGTTAAAACAAGGATGGGTTTCCACGGTTACCGATAATCTTGAGGAAGCATTTGAAATTGCACGGGAGTACCTGTACAAAAAACAAACAATTTCAATAGCATACCACGGTAACATTGTAGACTTGTTGGAATATGCAGCAGATAACAACATTCATGTGGATTTGTTATCCGACCAGACTTCATGCCATGTACCTTATGACGGAGGTTATTGTCCCAAAGGACTTACCTTTGAAGAAAGAACTGAATTATTAAACAGCAACAGAGAAAAATTTGTACAGATGGTAAATAAGTCATTGGCTGACCACTTTAAAGCAATAAAAACTTTGGTTGACAGAGGCTCATATTTCTTCGATTACGGCAATGCATTCATGAAGGCTGTATTTGATGCTGGAGTGAAGGAAATTGCCAAGAACGGCAATGATACAAGCGAAGGATTTATATTTCCTTCCTATGTGGAAGATATAATGGGACCCATGCTTTTTGATTACGGATACGGACCCTTCAGGTGGGTTTGCTTAAGCGGAAAGCCTGAAGATTTACATAAAACAGACCAAGCTGCAATGTCTGTGATAGACCCTAACAGAAGAGGTCAGGACAGAGATAATTATATTTGGATTAGAGATGCAGAGAAAAATAAATTAGTTGTAGGAACCCAAGCAAGAATTCTTTATCAAGATGCATTGGGAAGACGTGACATAGCACTTAAATTTAATGATATGGTAAGAAAAGGTGAAATCGGCCCTGTAATGCTGGGGAGAGACCATCATGATACAGGCGGAACGGATTCTCCTTTCAGGGAAACATCAAACATATATGACGGCAGCAATGTTACGGCAGATATGGCGGTTCACTGCTTTGCGGGAAATGCAGCAAGGGGTATGTCCTTGGTTGCACTTCACAACGGCGGTGGTGTAGGTATCAGCAAGGCAATTAACGGGGGGTTCGGTCTTGTTCTTGACGGGAGCAAAAGAGTCGATGAAATAATAAAAACTTCCATTCCTTGGGATACAATGGTCGGGGTGTCAAGAAGAAGCTGGGCAAGAAACGAGCATTCAATAGAAACAACGATTGAATACAACAAAAAATTTGAAGGAGAGGACCACATTACAATACCATTTTTGGCAAAAGATGAATTAATTGAAGAAACCTTAAAAAATTACAAAAATAAGGGAGAGCGAAATGGATAGAATAATTGAATGTGTCCCTAATTTCAGTGAGGGCAGAAATACAGAAAAAATAGAAAAAATTCTGGATGTTTTCAGAGGAAAAAAAGGAGTCAAGCTTCTTGACTATTCAAGCGATGAAAACCACAACCGTACAGTGGTAACCGTTGTGGGAGAGCCTGAGGAGATTAAAAAAGTTATGGTTGAAGCTATCGCCAAGGCAGTAGAGCTAATTGACCTGAATTATCACCAGGGACAGCATCCCCGAATGGGAGCGGTAGATGTGGTTCCTTTCATCCCCGTAAGAAATGTTACTGTTGAAGAAGCCGATAAACTAGCAAAGGATGTAGCTAAGGAAGCAGCCGATAAATATAATCTTCCCTTTTTCCTTTATGAGAAGTCTGCATCAGCACCCCACAGAGAGAATCTTGCCAATGTGAGAAAAGGACAGTTTGAAGGAATGAAAGAAAAAATGAAGGATGAGCTTTGGAAGCCGGACTTTGGACCTGATACTATCCATCCGACTGCAGGCGTAACGGCAATTGGTGCAAGAATGCCTCTGATCGCTTTCAATGTTAATTTATCAACTCCTGATATAGAAGTTGCAAATAGAATTGCAAAGCAGGTAAGACATATAAGCGGAGGATTTAGATATGTAAAAGCTATAGGCGTTGAAATACATGACAGAGGTCTTGTACAAGTATCAATGAACTTAACCGATTATACAAAAACAAGCATATACCGTGTATTTGAAACTATCAAAATGGAAGCGGCAAGGTATGGTGTAAATGTTGTCGGAAGCGAAATTGTTGGGTTGATTCCAATGCAGGCCTTGGTGGATACGGCAGAATACTATCTGCGCCTGGAAAACTTTAAATACGACCAAGTTCTCGAAACCCGGTTATAAATGACCAGGGGGGACGGTTCTTGGTGGACATTTGATGACAACACCCCCGTCCCCTTGTCATAAAGGAGGTAATAATGAGTAAATTGATTATAAAAAATGCATCCGAGCTTGTTACATGTAAGGGAAAAGCCCCCAAACACGGCAAGGATATGTCTGATATAGGGCTGATTGAAAACGGATGCCTTGTAATAGAAGACGATATAATAGTTGATGTTGGAACCTCGAACATATTAAAAAATTATGATGAAGATGACTATCAAATTATTGATGCAAAAGATAAAGCCGTATTGCCCGGATTTATAGATTCCCACACACATTTAATTTTCGGAGGCTACAGAGCCGATGAATTTTCATGGAGATTAAAGGGCGACAGCTATATGTCAATAATGGAGCGCGGAGGAGGAATAACAAGCTCCGTAAGAGCTACAAGGAACACCTCCTTAGAAGAATTAACAGCTCTGGGGAAAACCAGACTTGATAAAATATTAGCTATGGGCGTTACAACGGTGGAGGGAAAAAGCGGATACGGACTTGATTGTGAAACGGAAATAAGACAGCTTAAAGCAATGAAACAATTAAACGATATGCATCCTGTTGATATTGTTCCTACATTTTTGGGACCTCACAGCGTTCTTCCGGAATATAAGGGCAAGGAAGATGAATTTATTCAATTTATGATAGATGATGTCCTGCCTAAGGTTAAGGAAGAAAACTTAGCTGAATTTGCAGATATATTTTGCGAGAAAAATGTATTTACAATAGAGCAGTCCCGAAAATTCCTGACTGCCGCAAAGAATTCAGGGTTAAAATTAAAAATTCACGCAGATGAAATGTATCAGTTGGGAGGAGCTGAATTAGCCGTTGAGTTAGGCTGCACTTCGGCAGACCATTTGCTGCAGGCTTCAGATGAAGGAATAAGACAGATGTCTAAGTCTGATACAGTTGCAACCCTTCTTCCGGGAACGGCATTTTGTCTTAAGGAAGAATATGCAAGAGCAAGATACATGATTGATTCGGGATGTGCCGTTTCTTTGGCTACGGACTTCAACCCGGGGAGCTGTTTTACAAACTCCATTCCGCTTATTATAGCTCTTGCTGCTCTTCATATGAATATGACAATTGAAGAAATTATAACTTCACTGACTATAAATGCTGCAGCTGCATTAGGCAGAAGTGATACAAGAGGAAGTATAGAAAAGGGTAAGAAGGCGGATATTATTATATTGGAATATCCTTCAATTCACTTTCTTCCATACCACGTTGCAGTAAATATTGTTGAAACTGTAATAAAAAACGGTAAAATCGTAAGAGGGTTATTATGAAAAATTTGACAATAAACGAATTTGCAAAAATAGTTGCTTCTGATTCACCCGTGCCCGGAGGAGGAAGTATTGCGGCATTGTGCGGAGCATTAAGCGCTGCACTTTCCGAAATGGTTGCAAATTTAACTGTTACAAAGAAAAAGTATGCTGATTCAAAAGAAGAGATGAATGCTATAATCAATAAAGCTTCTCAGCTTAGAGATAGGCTTCTAAACTATATCGAAGAAGACAGCCTTGCATACAAGAAGGTTATGGAAGCATACAAGCTTCCAAAAGAAACAGAAGAAGAAAAATGCCTTCGCCTCGAGAGAATTCAAGAAGGATTAAAAGTTGCAGCATCGGTACCATTAGAGGTTGCGGAAACTTCATATGAAATATTTCCTTTGGTGGAAGCAGTAGTGTTAAGAGGAAATTCAAGTTCTGTTACGGATGCCTTGGTTGGTGCAATGATGGCAAGAACCGGAGTGCTGTCAGCCATATTAAATATTAGAATTAATTTGGATTCAATTAAGGACGAAGACTTTGTAAAAGTATTAAAAGAAAAGGCAGATATACTTGAAGGAAAAACAAGACAATATGAGAAAAAAATATTAGAATTAGCGCCATTCAAATAATGACACAGTATGCACCAACTAGAACGGGACAGCTTATGTAGCTGTCCCGAGGGTTACTAGCACTTCATGTCATCAAAGCACTCGTCAAACAGTATAACTAATAATAAGAAGAAAAATAGTAAATTTGAACCGCCTGCTCCGGCTACTCTACCTCTATGAAAAAATCCCATAATTAACCTCCTTAAATTTATGTGTGTATGATATTATATGTCTGAAGGTTTCTTTAGTTACTGTGATTATTTCAAAATTTTATTTAACCGTTGATTAATTACATTAAAATCAATGTTTTGGAAAAAAGCATCAATATATACATTTCTGTTTGTTCCAAAATCAATCATATAAGCATGCTCATAAACGTCCATTACTATTAAAGGCTCTGCATAAAGCATTACACCGCAATCATGGGAGTCTTGACCGTATATATAGAATTCATTGTTATACCTGTCATAACAAAGCAAAACCCATCCTCTCATACTCATACCGATGCATTTGAACTTTTCGCGGAAATTATTGTAGGAACCGAAAGTATTAACCAGTACTCTTTCGATAGGACCGTGAATTCTGGTATTGTTCCCTGTTAAATTTTCAAAATATAACTCATGAAGCTTTATGCTGTCAAAACAAAAGGTTTTAGATTTTTGGGCAGAGCGAATGTCGCTGTAGTTGGAATTGCATTCATCATATATTAGATCATTTTTCAAATCGTTGTTTACCTTGTTAAGGCAAGAGATGTAATTTATGTATAGCTGATAATGCTCGCTTAATTGAATCGGCGAAAAATATCTTACATTTGAAAAGTTATAATTTTTTGGCTCCAGTTTCATTTTTATACCTCCGATAAATATATTTAATTATATGTCCGGGAAAATGAATATATGAACTGAAAGTTTTCCTTTACCCGCATGGTTTTTGTTGATATAATAAAGAAAACACAAGAAATCGGGTCAATTCATAAAGGAGATGCCATGAAAAAAATAATGATATTGGACGGCAACAGCCTGCTGTTCAGAGCATTTTACGCATTACCGCCCCTAAAGACAAAAAAAGGACAATATACAAATGCTGTATACGGTTTTTTGAGCATGTTGTATAAAATTATAGATACATATTCCCCTGAATATTTATGTGTTGCTTTTGACCCTGAAAAACCGACATTCAGGCACGAAAAATATAAAGATTACAAAGCAAATCGTCAAAAAGCACCAAATGAATTGGTTCAGCAGTTTAAACTTATAAGGGATGTTCTTGATGTACATAATATAAAAAGGGTAGAGGTTGAAGGCTTCGAAGCAGATGATGTATCCGGTACATTTGCATGCGCTGCAAAGGAGCAGGGAGCAGATGTTTACCTGGTTACCAGTGACAAGGACTACCTGCAGCTCATAGATGAAAATGTAAGAGTAATTTTAACTAAAAAAGGTATTACAAATATTGTGGAAATGGATATAAACTCCATGGGAGAAGAGTACGGGTTAAAACCTGAACAATTTGTTGATTTAAAGGCTCTCATGGGAGATTCCTCCGACAATATACCCGGTGTATCGGGAGTAGGCGAAAAGACAGCTCTTAAGCTTATCCAGGAGTATAAAAGCTTAGATAATTTATATGAAAACATTAACAAGATTACAGGCAAGCTTAAAGAAAAACTGGAAACGGATAAAATGCAGGCTTATATGAGCCAGACCTTGGCGCGTATTATTACGGATATTCCGATTGAATTTAATATAGAGGAATTCAAAATTAAGAAACCTGATATTAAGAAACTGTCAGAATTATATGATGAACTGGAATTCCGCCAGTTTAAAAAGCGTCTTGTTGAAACTATTCCTGTTGATGATAATGGGCAAATATCATTGTTTGATACCGACAGGGCTGAAACAGTTAAAAATATTGACATTATTTATATTGACTCAGAAGAAAAATTAACAGAAATAATCAAAAATATAAGCCGCAAAGAGAAAGCGATATTAAAATTTTTGCTTGACGGAGAAAGAGCACTGTTTAGCAATGCTCTTGCCTTAGGTATTTCCGACGGTGAAAATATTTATTATATAGATTTTGAAAAAGCAGAAGAAAAAAAAGTTCTTAATGAATTAAAAGAAATATTTGAAAGCGAAAAAATCGCAATTTGGGGACATAATTTAAAAAATGAAATTATCTATTTAATGAAAAACAATATTCAAATAAATAATATCCAATTTGATTCGGAAATAGGAAAATACCTTTTGAACCCTTCAGAAAGCTCCTATTCATTGGACAAGATTGCCTACGAATTCTTGAATGTGGAAATTCCTTCAGAAAATCAAATTCTTGGTACGGGAGTTAAAAGAAAAACATTCAAGGAAATTGACATAGAACAAAGGAAGGCATATATATTCAATTACTTAAACACCATAGGCAAAGTACAAAAACAAATAACCGAGGATATAGACGAGCTTAAGATGACCTGTCTTTATGAAGAAATTGAGCTTCCATTGATTGAAGTTTTGGCTTACATGGAATTTGTGGGCTTTAAAGTCGATATAAGCGTTATTGATAAATTAGGAGTTCATTTTCAGGAAAAAATCGCGGAGCTTGAAAAGGATATTTATAATATTGCAGGTGAGAGCTTCAATATTAATTCTCCAAAACAACTTTCCGTTATTTTGTTTGATAAATTAGGTCTGCCGATAATAAAGAAAACAAAGACCGGTATTTCAACCGATATTGAAGTGCTTGAAAGACTGAGCTCAGAGCATGCAATAGTTGATAAAATTATTGAATACAGGCAAATGGTTAAACTAAACTCCACTTATGTGGAAGGATTGAAAAACGAAGTGAACAAGAAAACGGGCAGGGTGCATTCAATATTTAATCAAACAATTGCTTCAACCGGAAGAATATCAAGTACAGAGCCAAACCTTCAGAATATTCCCACCCGCACCGAAGAAGGAAGAGAGCTGAGAAAAGCATTTGTGCCGGAGGATGATTATATACTTTGCGATGCCGACTACTCGCAAATTGAGCTTAGAGTACTGTCCCACTTGGCAAATGAGCAGAATTTAATAGATGCATTCGAGCAAGGGTTAGATATTCATGCAAAGACTGCCTCTCAGGTTTTCCATGTTAAATTATCCGAAGTAACTTCAGAGATGAGAGGAAGAGCCAAAGCCGTAAACTTTGGAATAGTGTACGGCATAAGTGATTACGGACTTGCCAGAGATTTAAAAATCCCGAGAAAAGAAGCAAAAAAATATATAGATAATTATATGAAATACTATTCAAATATAGAAAAATACATGAAGGATATTGTGGAGCAGGGTAAAAGGGACGGTTATGTAACTACATATTTTGGAAGGAGAAGGTATATTCCCGAGCTTACATCACGTAATTTCAACATACGCTCCTTTGGAGAAAGAATTGCTCTAAACACTCCCGTCCAAGGAACCGCTGCTGATATTATAAAGGCAGCCATGGTCGGAGTTTACCGAAGGCTTAAAAATAACAAGATGAAGTCGAGGCTTATCCTGCAGGTTCATGACGAACTTATTATTGAAGCATACAAAGATGAACTTGAAGATGTAAAGACAATTCTTTCAGAAGAAATGGAAAATGTAGTTGTTGATTTTAAGGTTCGCTTAAAGTCTGATATTAATACGGGGAGTAGCTGGTATGAAGCAAAATAGACCTAAGGTCATAGTGATTACCGGAAGTATTGGAACAGGAAAATCTACAGCTGTTGATATAATTAAGGAGTTTGGGTTCACGGTTCTTGATTCGGATAAAATTGTCCATGAAGGATACAATATTGGAAGTGAGCTCTATTACAAAATTATCAATCATTTTGGCGAGGATATATTAAAAGGTGATGAAATAGACAGGCAAAAGCTTGGAGAAATCGTTTTTAACAACGATAAAAAATTAAATGAACTTAATAATATGGTGCACGGCTATGTATATGACAAATTAAAAGAAGGTATTGAGGCAAGCAAAGAAAAGGTAATATTTCTAGACATACCACTGCTATTTGAAACCAAAGATATACATGAGCCCATATACGACGAAATATGGTTGATATATGTTTCCGAGGAAACTCAAAGAAAAAGACTTATGGAAAGAGCCATTGCAGAAAACAAAAAACCCGAAGATGTACTAAAAATTATAAATAAGCAAATATCTATTAAAGAAAAAGTATTTATGGCCGATGTAGTTATAAATAACGAAGGCACTGTTGAAGAGCTAAAGGAGAATATAAAAGCTCTGCTTGAAATAAGAGGTATGGGGTGGTGAAATGGCCAGGAGAAAAAGAGTGTACAGCAGAAGAAGAAGAATTAATTACGGACGAGTTGCTTTTTTAATTGCGGTACTTGTTGTTATTATACTGCTAGTAATGAAAATATTCAGTAAAAACAGATATATTTCAAAGGTTGAAGAAGCATTGGAGAAAGATATTACTCGAATTGCCGGTTCAATCAGCACCGTTTCCAAAATTGATGCAACTATTTATGAAAATGAAGGAATTAAATATACCAATCAGCATGAAAATATAAAAAGGATTATGACTTTCGACGGAAGTCTGTCAGAAGATATGGACAAGGCCGGCGACGTAAAAATTTTGCTTGAAAATCTGCTTATCTCCGAAAAAACAGAAGTAACAGCTGAACTGCCCCCAAAGGATGACGGCTATTATTGGATAGAAGCTGATATTTTTACAAAAGACAAAGTATTGATTTTCAGTGTAGAAGAAGAATACAACTTTGATTTGTATTATGATATTGAAAACAAGACTGTATATGTAAAAGAAAAATACTACGATGAATTCAGCAAAAAATATAACAAAGTCAAATTCCAAGGTTACAGCGTAACAGATGAATTCAGAAATATCATTAATAGTATGGCAAATACCGGTCTAGACACTTCCGGGACACAAATACCGGAGACTGACCAATGAATAAAATAATTCAATTTAAGAGGAAAATTTTTACGCGCGACAATATCGGCTATTTGATGATTTTTGCAGCAGGTTGCTTGTGGGGTACAATAGGACTGTTTGTTAATTTATTAAACAGTGCCGGCGCTGACACCACATTAACGGCATTTATGAGGATGTTTATGGGATGTTTGATACTCATCCCCATAATGCTTCACAAGGGCGGCGTAAGCTTGTTTAAAATTGACAAAAAGGGGTTGAGCCAATGCTTTATGTTAGGCATATTGTCCCAGGCTCTTTTTAATTACAGTTATATCACAAGCATTCGAAGCGTAGGAATTGCCACTGCAGCCATACTTTTATATACGGCACCTGTTTTTGTCGCCATCATGTCAAGAATGTTATTCAAGGAATCAATAGGAAGAATTAAAATTCTTGCATTAATTATAAATATTGTAGGATGTTTTTTAATGGTTACGGGCGGGAATCTGTCAAATATAAAATTATCGGCCGCCGGAATATTTTTTGGCGTAGCAGCAGGTTTTTTGTATAGCTTGGTAACTATAATAGGAAAGTCTACCTCGGGTGATATTCATCCTTTTACGGTTGTATTTTACGGCTTTTTATTTGGCGGAATTGCCATTGGAATATTTACTTCACCTTGGGAGTCTATTAAAACCGTATCCGGACTGAAATTTTGGATCTATTCGTTCGGGTATGGTCTAATACCAACCGTAGGGTCATATTTGTTATACTTGGGAGGGTTGAGAAAGCAAATAGAAATCTCAAAGACTCCTGTAATTGCATCAGTAGAGATAGTGGTTGCTACACTGATTGGAATTATTGTGTTCGAAGAAGGATTAAATTTTATAAATATGCTTGGAATTATCATAATATTTTCTTCCATTGTCATTATAAATATGAAGACGCCATACGAAGGTGCCAGGCACCAATAAGCCAAAGGTGCCAGGCACCAATGAATAATGAAGTAAAAGGAGAAAAGATATGTATAATATTAAGATTAAAAGAGTATATCAAGACTCCTCTGAAGATGACGGTTACAGAATATTGGTAGACCGTCTTTGGCCAAGAGGAATAAGCAAAGAAAAAATAAATATTCATAAATGGGCAAAGGAAATCACTCCCAGCACTGAGCTAAGGAAGACGTTTAAACATGACCCGGATACAATGGATGAATTCAGGGTAAGATATAATTTTGAGCTGGATAACAATGAACATGCCCTTGATTTTATCAATTTATTAAAGGACAAATTAAAAGAAGGAAATGTTACATTGTTGTATGCTGCCAAAAATGAAGAATTCAATCATGCCATTGTTTTGAAGGAATGGATTGAAAGGATGATTTCCAACTAGACCGATTTAATTTTCACATAAGATTTTATGGCATAAACTAATGCCGGTATAAAGATTAATTGTATTATGATACCGGGAATACCTGTTATTATTGCCCCCTTGATATAAATGAGGGGGTTCATTTTTACTCCGAATAATTCAACTAAGATTGCAACTGTTAAACCGGCTGCTATTCTTCCTGCTATCATGGAAACAATTAATGAAGGTATAACTGATAAGTTAAATTTTCTTACAGCTAATGATGCTGCTAAACCATATATTCCTAATTCGAAAGCCATTATTACAGCCATAGGGAACATTACAGGCATTCCTGTTAACATTCCGCTCAAGACCGGTGTTATTATACCTAAGAGCAATGCAAGCTTTGGCGACAATAAAAAACCTCCGATTAGTACAGGTATATGCATCGGTAAAGCAATAGGACCTGTCAAACCAAACATATGAAAAAACATGGGTAGTATTATACCTGTTGCCAGTAATAATCCGCATAATATAACTTCTTTTGTTTTAGTCAATTTATTTTTACCCTCCATTTATAGCTGCAAAATTTATTATGATATGTATGTTATCATATAAAATTTTGTCATAATATGCAATACAATATTTTAACATTTTTGTCATTGCTATCTATAAGCCCGTGTCATTTTGAGAGCATTAGCTCGAAGAATCTCATTTTATAAAACCTGAGATCCTTCGCTTAGGCTCAGGATGACACAGCGAATTTATTTATTCAAATAAATAAAGCAAGTCTCCATATCCTCTTTCTTCCATTTTATCTACAGGAATGAATTCCAATGCAGCACTGTTGATACAGTATCTTAATCCGCCCGATTCTTTGGGACCATCATTAAAAACATGCCCTAAATGCGAATCACTGTTTGACGTTCTTACTTCTGTTCTTATCATGCCGTAACTTAAATCGCTTTTCTCTTTAACAACTTTTTCATCAATGGGCTTTGAGAAACTTGGCCACCCACATCCTGAATCAAATTTATCCTTAGATGTAAACAAAGGTTCACCGGAAGTTATATCCACATATATACCATCTTCAAAATTATCGTAATATTCATTATCAAAAGGCGGCTCAGTAGCATTGTTTTGAGTAACATTGTACTGCATTTCCGTCAGTGTTGACTCTAATTCCTTTTTTGGTTTTACCTTATACTTTGAATTTTTTTGAGCTTTCTCCAACTCGTAAAATTCCAATTCACCTATATGGCAGTATCCGCCAGGATTCTTTTCTAAATATTTTTGGTGATATTCTTCTGCTTTGTAATAATTCTTAAGTTCCGTCACTTCAACAGCCAAGGGCTCCTTATATTCCTTTTGCAATTCATTCAATGATTCTTTAATTACAGCTTCATCCTCTTTGTCAACATAATACACGCCTGTTCGATATTGAGTCCCTATATCATAGCCTTGTCTGTTTATAGCTACCGGGTCAATTGCTTTGTAGAATAACTTAAGTAAAGTTTCTAAATCAATCACTTTCGGGTTATAAACCACTTTAACAGTTTCCGCATGACCGGTATTTCTCCTGCAGACATCTTCATAAGAAGGATTTTCTGTATTTCCGTTTGCATATCCTACCTCAGTCTTAACTACTCCGTTGATTAAGCCTAAATATTTTTCTGTTCCCCAAAAACATCCTCCTGCAAGGTAAATCAATTTATTGCCCTTTAATTCTTTATCCATAAGTTCATCATCCTTTCTTAAATTATCATTATTTGCTGTCATATTGTAACTCTTCTTATTATTATCACAAGCAAAGAAAACAATTACCAATATTAACAAAAAAAACAGTAAAATCAATTTCTTAATCATAGTAACCTTTCCATTATTATAATCGATTAATTTATACTTACTCTATACCCTTGTCGTAATCATTATAACAGGTATTTTTTATTATCAGCAATACAATTTTTTGAGGTCACCTAAGGATGGTTGAGGACAGGATAGAATTTTTTTATTTAATGTAAAATCTTTTTTAATGTGTTATAATATGGGAAAGATTGCATAAAAGAGTTTTTATATAAATACGAGAGGTATGTATGGAAAGTGTTATAAATAATAATTTGACAATTGAATACATCATCGAAAATTATGGAAAGATGGTCTATTCAATATGCAGAAGGATGATACAAAACAAAGATACTGCAGACGATGCCGCCCAAGAGGTTTGGTTGGAGGTTAATAAAAGTCTTAAGACATTTCGTGGCGAATCCAAAATTTCCACTTGGATATATACGATTACTTCAAGGATTGTTTTGAAAATGGCAAAGGAAGAACATAAATATTCTACATATTTTCTCAGCAACTATTTTCACGGGGAGGATATAGAAATACCCGATTATGAGGATTTTGACAAACAGTTATGGGTAAGAGAGATGTGTGATAAATGCCTGACGGGAACTTTGCATTGCTTGGATAATGAATCAAGATTAGCATATATTTTACGCGATATTAATATGTTACCTTATTCCGATATTGCAGCAATTTTTGAAAAAGATGAAGCCAGCATAAGAAAAATGGTATCTCGTTCACGTAATAAATTGCGTAACTTTTTAAATGATGAGTGCATATTAAAAAATCCTGATTCAAAGTGCAAATGCAGAATGAGTAAATGGGTTAAGGAAATACAACTAGATGAGGAATATAAAAAATTAAGGCAGACAGTAAATAGAATAAATTTTTACAGGGCTTCTGAAATAATACTTACGAAAGATTATTTATTAAAATAAATTTAGTTGTCACAAAAACAAAAAACCTTCCACTAATGTATTGAAAACAAATATGGAAGGTTTTTTTATTAAAAAATTTGGAGGTTTAAAATGGAATTAGAACAAAAAATTAAAATGCTTCAGGTAATTTATGCAGGAGCATTGGCAGACTCTGTTTTGAGGATGGGGAAAGAAGGAATACTTGAAAAGGTAGCCTTAGAAAAGAGAGAAGAACAAATGCACACCGGAAAATATCGTGCATCGCAATTTGGAATTGATAAACCGGAAGATGTATTTTTAGTGCTATCAGAATTATTCGGTTGTGCAAATTGGTCGGTTAACAGCGATAATGAAGGCTTAAAGGCTGAAGCAACAAAGTGCATGCTATGTGCATTGGCAAAAAAAATTGGAGCTCAAAGTCCATGCAATATCTTCTGTTTAGACCCGATGGAAGGTATGATTAGAGGCTTAAATCCGGATATTAACTTTGAAGTAACAGAAACTTTATGGTCAGGTCAGAAATGCAAAGTTAATGTGCTTAATAAAAAATAGGGTAGCCTCCATAATTTACCTAAGGTTAGTTTGCTCTATTGAAATTAACTTTATTGTGAGAAAGGCACATATGAAAAATGAATTGTTGGAAATGTATTGGCAGTAGTGAGGACTGATATGTATAAGTATGACTATAATTATAATAAAGACATGAATTACAACTTAAAAGTTTTTTGTCAAAGTGAGAAAGTTAATGAAGAGTACATGAGGGTATTGCTTTTTGAAGAAAAAAGTAAATTCCTAATTAATAAAATCGCCGCATTAAAGGCAATGGCTCTTGTTCCAATCAAATGGTTCCTTACACTTATAAAATAGGTGAATAAGAATGTAGGTGCCAAGCATCAAAGCCAACCAGGTGCTTGGCACCTACTTTTTAGTGCCATGTATTTGGTGCCAGGCACCAATAAGGCACCAATATTTCAGGAAGGACTTTTTATTTTCTGCTTGTTGATAATTGCAGTATTCTGCTATATAATATTAACAACATAGAACATACCTCGTACTTTGTCACTATGAGAACAAAAGAAGCATCCCCAAAACATCCCCGAAATATTAATGAGGTGAAAAAATGATTAAAATTTTTCATACAGCTGATGTACATATCGGAATGAAGTTCAATAATTATCCTGAACCTGTAAAAGGCTACCTTAAGGAAGCAAGATTAGACGTCTTAGATAACATGATAAAATTTGCAAACGAGGAAAAATGCAACCTGTTTGTCATTGCAGGAGATTTGTTTGATAACATAACCGGAATAGATAAAAAAACCAAGGACCGAGTTATAACTGCATTAAATAATTTTCAAGGAGAATGTGTGTTGGTTATACCCGGCAATCATGATTACGATAACGGTATGATTGACCTGTGGGATAGCTTTAATAAAGCTGCTTCTGATAAGATTGTTATTATAAACGAAGAGTGCGCCTATTCTTTAGAAGATTACGGTCTTAATGCCGTTATATTTCCTGCTCCATGCCATTCAAAGCATTCAAGCACCAATAACCTTCAGTGGATTAAAGAAAAAGAAATTGATGATAATTATGTAAATATAGGCATCGCACACGGGGCTCTTGAAGGTTTGTCCCCGGATTTGGATAAGAACTACTACAATATGTCGATTAAAGAGCTTAATAATATTCCTATGGACCTGTGGCTATTAGGGCACACACATATTACATACCCGTTTAAATCACCGATTACCAATGAAAAAATATTTAATCCGGGAACCCCCGAGCCTGACGGATTGGACTGCAAACACAATGGACAAGCTTGGATTATTATTGTTGATGACAATAAAAAAACAAATGCCAAGTTAATACAAACAGGCACATATAAATTTAAAGATAAAGTTTACACGATAGAAGACAGAGATGACTTAGATAAAATACTTGAAGAGCTTATAAAGGATGAACCGGAAAAAACCATAGCGCGAATAACCTTAGAAGGCAGTGTTGATGAAGACGTGTTCCAGTATAGGCAGGAAATTTACGGCTCGATTGAAAAGAATATAATATACTTAATAGTCGAGGATTCGGATTTTAAAATGAAGATAACAACTGAAAAAATACACAGAGAATTTTCAGACGGTTCATTTCCTCAGGAACTCCTTTTGTCACTTTCAGATGACGAAGACACCTTGCAGCTTGCTTATGAGCTTATTATGGAGGTAAGAAATGATAATTAAAAAATATACCACCGGAAGATTTGCAGGCATTAAGGATGTAAAAATCGAGTTTAAAGACGGGCTCAATGTAATTCTTGGCTCAAACGAGTCAGGAAAATCCACTTTGGTTGAAGGAATTCATTCAGTGCTTTTCAAGCCGAGCAGAATTGGCAGGAAAACAGCAGAGGATAAAGAGTTTCACTCTAAATTTATGCCTTATCCCATAGGGGACAGCATAGACGGAGAAATAGACTTAGAGCATAATGGAGAAATTTATACATTAAGGAAAGAATGGGGAGCAGACGCTTCTTCAAAATTGACTATGCCCAATAAAATTGTAATAAAAAGCGACATAAGTATCAATGATTCCTTAAAGGACGTATACATTTACGGTGAAGGGACATATAGCAGCGTGTTCTTTTTAAAGCAATACTATCTTAAGGAAGCAATTAACAGGATAGTTGAGAATAAAGAAGCAACAGGTGAAATAAGCTCATTGTTAAGAAGCACAATTATGGAGCTTGACGGAGTATCTCTTGAAAGCTTGGGACAAAAAATTCAAGATGAAATTGACACCTTATTAAAGAGATGGGACATTGAAAGGAACTATCCTGAAAATAACAAGGGCATAAACAATCCGTACAAAGTGGGTTTTGGTAAAGTGGTGGAGAGCTACTATGCCAAAGAAAGAATAAAACTGGAAATGGCTAAGGCAGAAGAGGCTGAAAAGAAATTCAACGAAATCTGCGTACAGATTAAAAAGACCGAAGAAAAAATCGAAGAATTAAAGGCCAAGAAAGAATCCATGGAGGAATTAGAAAACGATGTAATCCAAAGGTCTATCCTTGAGCCTCAAATTGAGCAGCTTAATAAAGATATATCCGCCCTTTCAAAGATAAACCGGGATTGGCCTCGAAGCGAAGAAAAATTGAAACAGCTTATAACAGAACTGACAA
>Ga0255344_1002231_pt1 | contig 24026 bp, 13 predicted proteins | sample wastewater_treat_5_FD_192414 | JGI IMG/M metagenome (GOLD analysis project Ga0255344, IMG submission 192414) | Wastewater microbial communities from Lulu Island WWTP, Vancouver, Canada - plant18 | ecosystem: Engineered > WWTP > Wastewater > Unclassified | place: Canada: Vancouver, British... | reverse complement strand
AAAATCGAAGCAGGAAAAGTGGAATTGGAGAATGTACCTTTCCCTCTAATTTCAGTTATTCACAACGTTCAAGTTATTTTAAATCTAAAGACTGAAGAAAAAGGAATCGCATTTAATACCGATATCGATCCGCAGATCCCTGAATATGTTTTTGGTGATGAGACACGCTTCACACAAGTTATAATGAACCTAGCGGGTAATGCCATTAAGTTCACAGAGAAAGGAGCTGTAACAATATCAGCGAAGCTATTAGATATAGATGGCGATTACTATCAAATTCGATTTGGAGTAAAAGATACAGGTATCGGAATTCCTGCTGATCGTATTGAAAAGATTTTCGAAAGCTTCGGGCAAGCATCGGCCGACACGACAAGAAAATTTGGAGGAACTGGACTAGGGTTAACCATCTCGAAACAACTAGTAGAAATGCATGACAGCAGACTACAAGTTACTAGTACAAAAAATGTAGGGTCGGAATTCTTCTTTGTGATAAAATACAAAGTTGCAGCTGCGCCACAGAGCGACGAATTAGACGCAATGGGACAAGCATTCGATGTAAGCGACAAAATTATTTTGTTGGTAGAAGACAACGAATTCAACCAAATGGTAGCGGTAGATACACTGCAAGACTTATTCCCGGGCATCAAAGTTGATATAGCTGAAAACGGAACAGAAGCTGTAGCAAAAGTAGAAGCGAATGAATACTCATTTATTTTAATGGACATTCAGTTGCCCGACTTCGACGGATTCGAGATTACACGCAGAATTCGCAAAATGAACAAACATGATTTACGCATTTGTGCTATGACAGCAAGTGTAACAAAAGAACGTGTTGAAGAATGCTTTGAAGCAGGAATGAACGACTATATGATGAAGCCATTCTCACCAGACGTATTGCGTGAAAAAGTAATTAGAAACATTAACGGTTAATCTTTAAAAGGAATTATTATGAACCGTTACGAGTTAACGAAAGAATTTATTTTGGGTAAAATTTCTCGCGAATTATCCCCTACCCTAACCTATCACAGCTACAACCACGTTATAGATGTATTAACTGCTGCGACCTATTTAGCGAAAGCAGAAAACATCAGCGAAGCTGAAACTGAACTCCTAAAAGTTGCAGTATTATTTCACGACTCAGGATTTATTGTATCGTCGGAAGACCATGAAGAAAGAGGATGCATGTATGCGAAAGAATTCCTACCGGAATTTGGATACAACGACGAAGAAATAAATACGATATGTCATGTGATTATGGCAACTCACTTTCCACACAAACCTGAATCGCATTTACAGCAAATTATTTGCGATGCCGATTTAGATTATTTAGGAAGAGACGACTTCTATATTATTGGTGAATTACTTTTTCAAGAATTAAAATCCAAAAATGTAGTCACAGACTTCAACGAGTGGAATAAAATGCAAATTCGTTTTTTAGAAGCGCATACTTATTTTACAAAAAGTGCGAAAGCTTTAAGACGAGAAGGGAAACTGAAACATATTGAAGAGATAAAAGAGAAAATTTTGGATTTTGGATCTTGAATTTTGGATTAGGCTCCCATTGGGTTCTTCAATTTAAATTTCATCCTTTTTAAACGCGGAGCACGCAAAGGCGCTTCGCTTGGAGCGGAGGACGCGGAGGCGGCGAAGCCGATTAAAGTCGGGCGCGGGGATTGCTTCGCAATTTTAGCTCCCATTGGGTTCTTCAATTTATATTTCATCCTTTTTAAACGCGGAGCACGCAAAGGCGCGTTGCTTGGAGCGGAGGACGCGGGGACGGCGAAGCCGAGTAAAGTCGGGCGCGGGGATTGCTACGCAATTTTTTCTCCCATTGGGTTCTTCAATTTTAACGAAATCCTATTTTAACCGCGGGGAGCCACTTAGTGGCTAACGCAAGGAAGGCGCAAAGGACGCGGGGACGGCGAAGCCGAGAGCAGGAGGGCGCGGGGATTGCTACGCAATTTTTTCTCCCATAAGTTTTTAGGACATAAAAACAGAAAACTCCAAACGCACCTTAATAATTTAATATTCCCTGTACCCGGGGGCGGGGCATTAGCAAACTAGCAGATTAGCAAATTAGCAGATTTTTTTCTTGAATCCTGTATCATGCATCTTTTATCACATTTTCATCAACTTCCTACTCACCACACTCCCCCCTGCTCTAATTACACAAGAATACAATCCTGCGCGGAGGTTGGGGAAGGAGATGCTTTGCATGCTGCTCCAGGGTGGGAGTTTTTGTTGGTAGATAATTTTGCCGTTTAAATCGTATAGCTCAAAAGTGCCGGGTTGATTTTGTGGTAAGAGGTAAATGATGTTAAGGGGGCCGTCTTTAAGTGGGTTTGGACTAATTTGAAAATTCTGTATTTGTGAGTAATACTCTTCTTGCCCAACAGACAAACTATCGCAGATGCTACCTATTACGGGGCCTAAATGATAATTGGGATGATTGGGTACGGCACGGAAATTCCACATATCTAAGAAAATAGCATGTTGCTGTAAATCGCAGGCTGTACCAGCACTATCAGGATAATTCATTTCATGAATATGCTGAGAGCTACTTCCACTTGTAATATAAATTTTACCATTTGCAGCTAAATATTCGTTAAAGAATGTAGTACACCACGGATTATTCGGATAACAAAATCCATCATAGGTAGCTACCGTATCTACCTGTAATGTATTTACATCAATTTGAAATAAGTAACTACTCGTATTTGCATAGAGGAATTGACCTGAGGGAGAAAAACTCAACCCCCATAAATACGAACTTGTTGTCAGCGGAATTACTCGAGGATTTGTAAACATGCCACTGCAACGATCAAAATCAAAGAGTAGTACTGTACTTGCAACAGAGGTTGAATCATATCGAAAATAGGAAAATTGATTGCCACTCTGCGAAAAAGTAAGATGAGTAACATTATACCACGAATAGGGGATATTCAAATGCTGTGTAGAAACTTGTTGTATACCGCTTGGTGTTACCAAAACAATAATCAACAAATCGGTATTGTGCTTTTGCATAACCACCCACCAATCTCTTCCATTCGCGTGCTTACAAACGCCTATCCCGTAATTAAGAGTATCGTTTAAAATCGTGTCGTTTTTTGTAATTACCGAACCCAATCCACCGTCTCCAAGTTTATCAATTATTGTAAATAACAATTCATTTGAAATATATCCATAACCATCAAATCTCGCGGTGTGATGTAGCAATACATATTTATTTGTATCCCCAGGGAATGGAACAAAAACATTTGCATAGGGCAAAAGCAACCCATTCGGATTACTATTCACCTCCGGGCCAGGATTTAACCCTCCTCCATTTAACATGGTATCATTGGTGGCATTCGCAATCCATACTCCATTGCTACTCATTAAGAAGTTTCCATTGCGATCGCTAATGGTTGCTTCGGTGCCTAAAAAAGCCATTTTACGGAATTCCTTTTGATAACTATATGAAATTGTATCAAAAGTCATTCGCCCTTTATCAAACTGATAAAACTGATCACCTAATAACCATACTGCATTCTCACCTTGTGAGAATGCAGTAAATGGTATTAATATTAATAGTAAGTATAACCACTTTCTCATTTTATCACAGTTATCCTTTCATTAAATAATCCATTTTTTTTCCCAATAAGTTTAACTTGATAAATACCACTAACCAGAGATTCAGTATTCAATGAAACTTCTGAACCTTCAATGCTTAGATTTGATTCCCAAACAATTTGTCCGGTATTACTAATTATCGTAACAATGCACTCATCACTAATTGGACTATTAAATGAAAGTTTAAAATTTCCGGTGGTTGGATTTGGACTAACAATCATTATTAAGTCCTTCTTAGCAGATGTGTTACTTGCTCTCCAGATTCCAGCCATTAAACAATTTAAGTCATCATTGTATTCTATACTGTCATTTAACAAACTAACAAAGTATCGTGCTCTATAAACAGCATTCCCACCTTGATAAGGACATTGGTTGGATAAAACCATTAATGACGGATAATAAGTTTCAATGGCGGCTACTCCTTGTTGCTCGTATTGCAACGTAACTTCGTTTATAAACTGACTATTTACTTGAGGGATCTCTGTAGTAAACACACCTCCATTAGCTATTTCAGCTTGATTATAATTGGCTTGTGTTAAAATGCTTGCTTGCTGCAACAAATTATTGTTTAGCATTTTTACATTTTCGATCATACTGATCAATTGTTCGGCCATTGCTTGATAATTTGCGATCGGTTGAATGGCGTTCAAATTCCTTAGTTTTTTTACTACCTAATAACAATGCCAACAAAGTATAATTTTTTACTTTCAGCTTACACCCATGGCTTTTTCAAATATACGGATAATATATTTATTGCTTCCAAGTCCTTGTAAATGGTTTTTTTGAGATTTATTTCGCCTGAATTTACATAAAAGGATTGCTTCGCAATTTTTTCTCCCATTGGGTTCAACAACATTAACGGAATCCATTTTTTAAACGCGGGGCACGCAAAGGCGCTTCGCTTGGAGCGGAGGACGCGGGGACGGCGAAGCCGAGAATATTCGGACGCGGGGATTGCTTTGCAATTTTAGTGCCCATTGGGTTTTTCAATTTAAACGAGATCCATTATTTAAACGCGGCGTTAGCTAAGTAAGGGCTTGTCGGGTGTTAAGCTACGGATGCTTCTTACGGCGCGACGATTGCTTCGCAATTTTTTCTCCCATAAATTTCCTTAATTGAATAGAGATTCACGCTGCGGTCCATATCGGCACAAGCGCTGCTAAATCGTGGCGTCGTTGCGTTTAAATAGATGCTTTATTGTTCCGAAATTTTCTTGCTTCATGCATCCCGAGCTTTGCTCCAATTTTCAAATTTTCAAATCGCCACACTTTCAAATCTTCATTAAATTCCAAAAAACTTCCCTACCCCTTCGCTGATTCGACGAAGTACATATCGATTTGGCCTTTGTTTTTGGCTTCGATTTTACCACGGTGGATGCAATTAAAATGGTCTTTTACGATTTCGTAGGTGGTGCCTGAGATATTTACTCGTCCTACCTCTCCACTACTTTCCATTCGCGAAGCGGTGTTAACTGTATCGCCCCAAATATCGTAAGCGAACTTTTTAATACCTACAATTCCAGCTACTACCGGACCAGTATGAATTCCTAAACGCAATTCAAAAAATGGTTGTCCTTTGGCTTGACGATCTGCTTTGTTGCGTGCTATAAAATCGACCATTTCGAGTCCTGCGTGAATCACATCAATCGGATTCGTGGTATTCGCAATTGGTAATCCACCGGCGCACATATAAGCATCTCCAATTGTCTTGATTTTCTCGATATGATATTTAGAAATGATTCGATCAAATTCAGAGAAGCAATGATTGATTTCTTCTACCAATTCTTCAGCCGTTAATATTTCACTGGCAAGGGTAAAATTCTTGAAGTCGGTAAAGAGTACAGTAACCATCTCAAAGCTTTTGGCTTTGGCTGTACCTGTTGCTTTTAACTCTTCAGCAGTTTCTTCGGGAAGAATGTTAAGCAACAATTCATCACTACGCTTTTTCTCGCTGGCAATTTTATTACGTTGCTTAAATACTACTCCTCCGAAAATTAATACGACAGCAAATCCGCCGATAAATCCATTACGCACCAATTTTTGTCGGCTGATTTCTTTCTCTTTCAACTCTTGATCTTTCGTAAGCAAATCGATTTGGCCTTGCTTCTTCTGAATATCGAAATCGAATTGAAGACTAGCTAACTTTTTATCGGTAGCCACATTATACAATGTATCTTTCAAACCCGTTAACAATGATTGATATTTAAAAGCATTGCTATAATCTTTCAAAGTAGCGAACGATGAAGCTAAGCCTTGATAGGTCTCTTTCAACTCATCTCCTTTTGATCCAATCTCCAGCGATAAACTTTCTGATTCACGAAAAGCAACAATAGCCTTTTTATATTCGCCTGAAGCTTCATAAGCAACACCCAATCCTAACAAAGATTGAATCATGTCTAATTTAGCATCGAGCTTCTTTCCCAATTCATAGGCTTGTAAGTGGTTTTTTACTGCCAATTCATAATTCTTTCGCTTCGTATAAACGCGCCCGATTTGATTCAATGAATATGGTACTGCTTCTGTTCCTTGATAAGCTACTAACGATTTATTAAAATAGAACAGCGCTGAATCGTAGTTTTCTTTTTTGAAATATACTTCTCCGATTCCAACAGTGGTAGTCCCAACAATATTTTGATCACCAATTTCTTCGCTGATTGGCAATGCACGCAAGTAAAACGTTAATGCTTTATCGAGCGTGGCTTTTTTATTCAAGTAAACATTACCAATATTTCCTAAAGCCGTTGCAATACGCAGCTTATCGCCGATCTCTTCAGAGATTTTAAGCGATTTCAAGTAATTCTCCAAAGCATTCGCATCGTCACCCTGATCGAAGTAAACCGATCCGATATTACTTAAAATATTAGCCACCCCTTGGCGATCGCCTACTGAATCGAAATAAACCATCGACTGATTCCAATAATCGAATGTTTCGAGGTATTTGCCTTGCATATAATATCCTATTCCGATATTCTTCAGCGCATAAGCTTCGCCACGTTTAAATCCTATTTTCTCGGCTAAGTTCCGAGCACGGGTAGCGACATTGATAGCTTCGTTAGGCTCTTCATTAAAATACTTCTTACTCAATAAGAGCAAGGAATTCACTTTGTTTGAGTCTTCTTGAGCTTTGCTGATAACAGATTTAATACTGTCGATCTGTCTGTCTTGGCCCACCCCGGCAAAAGTAATTAGGGCAAGCAAGAGGCAACAAAGAAGACCTTTCAGATTAAAATTCATAAACGCTAATATCGGAATTATCAAACAAACTTAATAAGGATTTCAATACGGAGGCAAATATACTGTCAAAAACAAAGATGGCGGCATAAATAATTATGCCGCCATCCAAAATTTAACATTCGTTCTATTTTTAATCCTTAAAGATTCGCATGAAAGATGCAGGATGCGCCGATGTTTCCAAAACGACCATATACACTCCCGATGCAACACCGGAAAGATCCATTTCAAATGTATTGGCACCTTCGCTAACATCCACTTTATTAACCATTAGGACATGTCCGGTGAAGTCGAGCACTTTTAATGTTCCTTGCTCATCGCTTTCAGCATTAAATTCAACATTAACTAGGCCTTTCGAAGGATTAGGGAATACATTCAGCTTGTACGACTCTATAGCAAGATCAGGATTAGCCTCTCTACAAGAGAACGCTACAGATATCGATTTATATGAATTTGATCCGCAATCGTTAGCTGCTGCAACTTTAACGGTTCCTGCTTTTGTTCCAAACTTAACCGTTACCGTATTTGTATTTGCACCTGATTGAATTACTACTCCCGAAGGGAATGTCCAGATATAATTCGTAGCTCCGGCAATTGCAGGAGTACTAAATACTAATCCCGATTGATTTTTACAAATTGATGATGGAGCATTGATCACTGTTGGCGTTAATGGTTTCGCTACAACAGTTAAACAACGCGCACTACTGCTTCCGCAAGCATTTACTGCAGCAACAGATACTGTACCTGAGCCCGTAAACGAGTTTGTAAACTTCAATTGAACAGAAGTAGTACCTTGACCTGAGACGATCGTTACTCCGGCAGGAACAACCCAATTATAAGAACTAGCACCATAAACAGCGGCGACAGTATAAGTAACGCTTTGCTGGCGACAAACACCATTTACCGGACCTGCAATTGAAGCAGGTGTTTGCGGTTTGGATGTTACAGTTAATTTCGTTTCATCACTTTTTCCGCAACCATTTACAGATCTCACTTGAAGAGCGCAAGAACTAGCAATTACAGCTACGTTTACTGTGATAGATGTAGAACCTTGTCCGCTAACGATTGACATTCCAGCTGGAACTACCCATGCATAAGAAGTTGCACCTGATACAGGAGCGATGGAATAAACTAATCCGTTAGCACTACAAACGCCTTTGCTTGGTCCGCTGATGGCACCCGGTTTAGCAGGAGCTGCGTTAGTAACACTAACAGTTACAGTTGATGTTGCGGTACAACCTGAAGCGCTTGTAGCCAATACCGTATAAGTAGTAGTTATAGTAGGGTGAACAGAAATAGAAACTCCAAATAAATTACCCGGTGTCCAGAAATACGTTGCAGCATTACCCGTAGCTGTTAAAGTAACATTAGACCCTGCACAAATTGTTTTATTCGCTCCTGCATTAACAGAAACAGGAACAGCATTTGGCATTACACCTGATACAGTAGAAGAACAGCCTTTATTATCCGTTACAGTGAATGAATAAGCAGTAGAAGCATTCACAGTAAACGAACCTGTTCCAGTATAAGGAGCAGTACCACCAGTAGCGGAAACAAGAACAGTACCTTGACCACTTAAACAAGACGGCGCTGTAACTGAGGCAGAAGCCACCAACAATGCAGGGGCGTTATTAATCACCACCGATTTCGTAGCTACGCAACCGTTAGCATCATTCACTTGATAATTGTAAGTGCCACCTTGTAAGTTAGATGTAGCAGTATTATTATAAGTGTAGTTACCTGTACCGCCAGTCGCTGACAACTGCACAGAACCAGTAGTACCAAAACAAGTTGGTTGAGTTACCGTAACATCCAATACTAATTGAGCAGGCGCTGCATTGATACTAGCAGATGCAGAAGCAGTACAACCTTTACTATCGGTTACTAAGTAATTATAATTTCCTGCGGAAAGATTAGAAGTAGCATCACCACTTAAAGTGTAAGGGGCAGTTCCGCCAGAAGGAGTTAATAATACAGAACCTTTTGCATTATAGCATAATGGTTGAGTTGCAGATGTATTCAATGATAACTGAGGAGCAACAAACAAACTTCCATCTACATATACTGGAGTATAGTTCGCAGGATTGAACAATTGTAATCCCGAAGGTTTGATAGTATAATTTCCACCAGGCATATTCTGTAATGAAGCAATATTATTATTGCTATCGTACACAGTTAAAGTAGGATTTAAACTTACAACAGTTGCAGCTGAATCATTGTATTGATACCCTGTTATAGTAAAGCCAAGAGAAGAAACATTATTACATAATGCAGAATCATCGAGAGCAGTAACTACTAATGGAGCTGGAGTAATAATTAGATCACCTAATCCGTAAGTCACTTCAAAATTATCCGACAAGAACGCACCTGGGACGATCATATGAGCACCAACATCTAATCCTGTTACTAAATTAATAGCTTGAAGATTTGTTAAAGAATCATCTACCGGAGCATTCACATCGCCGTCATCGATGATGACCACCATATTCGCGTTTGTGCTGTCGTTGATAGAAGAAGAATTAACAATAGCGCGACCATTCACGATTGCACGTCCGTTAACGATTGCTCGTCCGTTTACGATCGCTCTTCCGTTTACGATCGCTCTTCCGTTCACAAGATTAGTAGTATCAGAATCCAATTGATAATTAAATACAGAAGCCGGCGACACATCAACAACGATATTCGTATCACCAAAAGAAACACCATTCACGATAGCACGTCCGTTAACGATAGCACGACCATTAACAATAGCGCGACCACTAGTCAAGAAGCTCATATTTATCAAATCGAGATTCACGATTGCACGACCATTGATTAAAGTTTGATCGTTGATTAAGCCGATTGCATCAGCGATTGAATCGAGATGTTCCGACTCCAAAGCAGAATAGAAAGCTGCTCGGTTAGCAACAGGAATATTGGAATCATCATATGCGTAATCAAACTTCAAATTCTTGATAGCACTACCATAAACAACAGTAGTATCATGTGGAGTGATTACCAATGGCAATTTATTTACAGTTAAAACACCTTGAGTATACACATAAGTAAATTGTTCAGTTAGAGCCACGTCAACACTATCATTAGGATCTAAAGGATCTGACGAAGGAGTAATGGCATAAATACCTGTATTGCTAGAAGCATTAGCAGGAGTATTGAAATAAATATTTGACAATCCGAGATCAGACAAGCTATAACCAGAAGTTGCCAAAGAAGCGCCATCAACAGTTACAGTAGCAGTAAATAACGGTAACGCCTCACCGAACTTCTTCGATTTATTGTCAGCCTTCACCTCCACTACTTTTTTCACAGGACTAAAGAAATACAATGTATCGGAGTAACCACCATCAATACCACTAGGAGTGATTGCAGGAGTATAAGCAACAACGCTAGGATTTCCGATAAATGCAGGAATATCAACAGTTAATTCAGACTCACTAACGTAGCTCGAAGTAAGAGCTACATCACGCAAGTAAACAATAGTAGTCGGCTTTAAATAATTCCCTTTAATTGTAACTGTCATAGGTGCGAGACCAGGAGTAACAGGAGTTAAAGTAGAAGGCAAATCGATACTAGTGATAACAGGAGTTGGCGAAGCGAACGACATCAAAGCCTTATCAGCTTGAATTAATCCGTAGCCTGTATTATAATCGAACCCTGAAGTTGACATATCCTTAGCAGTACTACGCAGGATAGATCTTGTTTCAGCAGGAGTAATTGTTTGAGAGAAGAATTTCTGTTTACCCTCTTTTAATAGTGCAGCAACAGCAGCAGCATGAGGAGCTGCAGCAGAAGTACCAAAGAAATTTGGCAAGCCATCAGAATCGAAATCAGGAGCATTAAAATTCACAGAAGTATTTCCGCCATTTGGAGCAGCGAAATCAGGTTTTTCACGAACAACACCATAAACCGGAGTGCCACCTACAGACGAGAACGAAGCGATAGTTGGAGGATTAACACCGAAGCGAGGAGAATTAGAATACAATACAGCACCAACTGCCATTGCACCTTCTGCATTCGCTTGTCCTACAATAGTAGAATTACCTGTTAAGTATTCATCGATCGTAATATCACCTCTAAACACAACATATTTAAAACGAACATTACCTGTTCCCCAAGTGCGATTGATCATAATATTTGCATGACCTGCACCACTTACTGTAAATGGAAGTACTTCGAAAGGATCACCCCATTTATTATTTCTATTAAATCCGAATAATTTATTTCCGAAATCATCAGTTAAATAAATATCGAAATCGTTTTGCGCTCCAGGCAATTGACCAAGAGAATAAATAGAATCATCCCATTGGAATACGATAGTATAAGTTCCCGGTGCGAGAGTAACACTTTGGAAAATGTCGCCACCACCAAAATCATGTGCAGTACCGATATAGCCAGCAGGAGCGGCAACTGGATTATAAACAGCTTCGTACGATTTATTACCGAAGTTACCGGCAGCAGAGAAATATGAAACACCTTGCGAAGCAACATAATCAACAGCTTTCGAAACAACACCATCTTGGAAGAAAGGCTCTGTGATATACGTTACATCATCAACAATAACATCGCATCCACCCGATTGCATAGCTTTAATACCTTCAGCAAAATCGCCTGCTGAAACGAATCCTGTACGGAAAGCGAGATCAGCTTTTGGAGCAACATCATGAATCAACTGTAACATGGCGCGACCTTCGTCGGTACGCTTACCATAAGGATATTCTTTAAATACTTGAACAGGGTTTGCGTTGATTGGGTTTCCAACTCCCGGAAGGTCACCATTATTAATATCGATCAATGCCGGGTTCCCAGAAAGAGTATTATAACTATCAGAAATAACACCCACCTTCACACCATCACCTGAAAGGTTAAAAACTGCGCGAGCTGAATCAGAGAACTGCGCCATATCACCCTTAGAATAAACTAAACCTGTATTAGAAACAGGAGGATAATAAGGGCGAGCATAATTCACTAAAGTAGGAATACTATCAAGTTTCTTAAGATTAGCGATAGGGAATTGACCAGTGATAATGAATGTTTGAGCACCATTATTCACGATGTTGGTCATACCATAATCAGGAGTTTGCAATAAAGCAAGTAAAGCAGCATACTGACCGTCGTTAGCAATTACTTCAATCAATACACTATCACTATTTATCAAATAAATTTTATCGAGAGTATCAGTAGAAAGAGGATCAAAATTATCGAACAATGAATTCAATTCAGATCCAATTTTATCATCCACTTTTCCATCGGCAGGTGGTGGATAATAAGGAAGGATACAAGCAGTTGACGATGTTATATTAACGATAACCGAATCGGTATTTTCACAACCGCCATCATCGGTAACATAATAAACATAAGTACCTGCTGACAAGTTAGCAGTACTATCACCATAAACGGAATAATCGCCGGAACCACCTGAAACAGTTATATTAACTGAAGTAGTATTTCCGGGACATAAAGACGAAGTTACAGGAGTTGCAGAAATAGAAATCGGATCATTAGTTCCAACAGTAACTTGCAATGAATTACTAGAGCAACCATTTTCATCAGTAACATTTACATAATAATCGCCGGGATATAAATTAGTAAACAATGAATCTGATTGTTGAACATAAAAATCGTTACCCGATATTGTAAAATTATAACCACCAAAAGTATAGTTACCACCTGAAGTGTTAGCGATAAAAATTTCTCCATCGGCATTACCATTACAAGAAGCATTTGTAACAATTGCTGTTCCTACATTCAATTGAGCAGGTTGAGTTAATGTAATAGAATCGGTAGCAGCACAACCAGAGCTAGTAGTAATTGTATAAGTAATAGTAGTATCTAATCCCGTGAAAGTAACTCCAGAGAAAACACCACCGCCATAAATACCAACATCCTCGTTAGAGTAACCGTTAACATAAACTTCGAAACCAGATTCAAAACACCATCCTCCCTCGTAAGAAATTTCGATAGAAGGATTCTCATGAACATTTAAAAGAATAGAAGCATAAGCACTACAACCAGCACTATCAACCATCACACTATAATATTGACTAGTTGCAAATCCGCCTTGACCAAAATTATTCACATCGGCATTAAAAGAAATTTGTCCGGTAGTATCACCAGTTGACCAACTATAAGTAGCACCGGGAATAGAATCAACAGTTAAAACTACTAATTGTCCGTCGCAAAATTCGTTATTAAGCCCATTAGAAATAATTACAGGATTAAAAGAACAAGGAGGAAATACATTTAATACAGCAGGATTAGAATAAGCAGTATCACACATACCCTCCACTTTTAAACGATAAGTAAAACCGTTCATAGTTGTATCGGGATAATTAATGACCAAAGTATTGCCATACATCCCTGCATATAAATAATCATCATAGATAGGCATGAATCCATTTCCAGAACCATCGTTTACCTCCCAATGAGGATTTAAGCAACTACCTGCAAACTGAGTAGTGATATAAGCAGGTTGATTAGCATAAACGTTAATTAGCGGTGGAAGAGAATCGATAGTAGTTGGAACGCAAGGATGCGGGAAATAAACAATATCATCGATGTTCACGACGAAATAATCGCCATAAGGAGTATAGTTTCCTGAACCCACGATACCATTTATCTCAAATTGGATATGAGCAATATTTTGCCAGTTCATTTCCACAGTATAATAACCGGAAGCAAGCACATAGAGTGAATCGGAAAAATTAATCGAATATTGAGTATTGCCATTCGCATCGATACCGGAAATAGCGAAGTAGTTAAGATCATTAAAATTCTGAGGAATTAATACTTTCAAACTTGTCAGATCAAATTGTCCGCAGGTACTTAAAGTACCACCCGGCGCACCGAACTGCAAGGAATTATTTCCCGTGAAAGCATTATCGGGATTCCCATCGATATGGCCATAGCCAAGATAGGCATCCCACAAGAACCCATTTTCTGGCCAAGCAGAATAGCCTGGGATACCGGCCTCGAATCTAAGCGTATCAGATGTAGGAGGAGGAGGAATTTGAGCGTATCCGTTGGTCGATAACGACACGAGGAAGAACGCAAACAATACAAGTTTCAAAACACCTTTAAAAGGATTTTTACATAGCGTGAGCATGATGAATATAATTGGCAGTTATTTACGTGATAAACAATTAGATATAAACTTCCTTGGTAGCGGAGATACAACAACACAAAACAAACACCCGATAGCCGCTAACAGCAAAATTTTATCTCTGTAAGGAATAATCTAATTTGATGCAAGTTACGGCGGAAAGGAGCAAAAGCAATACTTTGACAAAAAGTTCAATGCACTACAATTCAATACTTTGCAATAAATTTTTCAAACAACAAACTATATATGTGAAAATAAACGACAAATTGTAGATGTAAGCATTTATGACTAAGCTCATCAAAATAAGCAGAAAAAAGGCAAAAAAGGAATAAAAAAAGGGCCGAAAATCGGCCCTAATGTTATTGTAAAGACAATGCTTTTTTCACTTCTGAATAATTATTCCAATTAATATCGGGATGTGCTTTTCGGTAATAACCGCTTACAGCCACCACTTTGAACACATAATTTGAATTAATTATTGGAGTTTGGAGGTTAGCTAGCTGAACATCCACTTCCACTTGGTAAGGAGAAACATAATTATAAATCCAGGTATCAGTTGAGCCGCTAGCAGCAGTTATTGGAAGTGGGGTATATGAATTTCCACCTGACTCGAGATAAACCATTACCAGGCCATAATCGACATAATCGGCATTCAATTCAGGAATAGAAAGGATTACATATTTGCTATGGTCTGAATAGCCAGGATTGCCATAAGTTGACCAATGATAAGGCGCGATAGTAAAGAACCAAGTTTGTACGTTAGCATTTCCCGGAGGGCCTGAAACTCCAGCAGGGCCTTGAGGACCGGGAGTATTATAAACTTCACAAGAAGAAAAGAACATTGTAAGAAGAACGGCGAGCACTAATAATACATTTTTCATGGCATTCGGTTTTTGTGATATTGAAAGGCTATGGCAAAAGGCGGGCCAAAAATAATTTGCTAATGTGCTAAAAGGCTAATGTGCTAAAAAAGTCGAGAGCAAAAACGAGACAATGAATGAATGAGTGAATGAATGAGATCCACGATAAGATAGTAGACCAAATCTAAAAGCAAGCATACATTGCCAAAGACCTGTATTATTCAGAATAACTTCATGAATTACTCTACTCTACTCCATAACAATTTTGTGCCGAAGCCGAGGGAATTATCGGTCATTTTAATTTCGGAGAGCTGAATTGTCCAGATAGTACCGGGCATGTTTTTAGCCATTGGGAACTTTTCGAAATAGAGTTTTTTGTACAATTCCGTTTCGCTCATAACAAAAGTCCCTTTAAACTGAACACCCTTGATAGCGGAAAAATCGAGAGCATTAGGAAGTATAGTTCCTGCTACCAAATTATTCTCGGCAGCCTGTTTCATATGAACAGTTTCGAGATCCGACTTACAAATCAGCAGATTTTCAGTTTCATCAAAAACATAAAAGCAATTAGCGCAATACGGTTGACTACCGGAACAAGTAGCGACAGTAAGGTTTACACAAGAAGAAATAAAGGTTGAGATATGAGTTGGAACGGGATTATTCATAGAGATAAATTTTTCACGAAATTATACAGCAAAGGAGATAGAAATTATGTTAAAAATCATTCTGCACAATGACACATGCATTTAAAACACCTTCAACTGCTCCATAACAAACTGACTACTAAGCCATTAATTTATTTTACGATTATTTCTTGCTACATCAGAAAAAAACTCTACATTTGCACCCTCATAAACAGTGCGGGGTGGAGCAGAGGTAGCTCGTTGGGCTCATAACCCAAAGGTCATAGGTTCGAGTCCTATCCCCGCTACCGAAGAAGAAAGGTCGACATCTAGTCGATCTTTTTTTTTGTCTTTAAGATCAACAATAAAAATATTAGTCATAGGTTCGATCCCGATCAATGCAAAAGTTCGCATTGAAGCGACCTCAAAATTGCAATGATTAATCATTGTTATATATAAACAAAAGCGTCGAAACAAATATATTCGACGAAAGAATCTATAAAATCCTTAAACTACATTTACTTCGGGATTAATTTCGACACCAAATTGGTCAAATACGGACTTTTTAATCGCCAAAGCGAGTGCATAAACTTCGGCTCCCGTTGCGCCTCCATAATTAACTAGAACCAGTGCTTGATCTTTGTGGGAGCCACAATGGCCTACCACTTTCCCTTTCCAGCCACATTGTTCGATGAGCCAACCTGCTGCCAGCTTAACATGGCCATTTTCAAGTGGATAACCTACAATTGTTGGATAAGTTGATTTCAGAGAATGATACAACGCAGCTTCAATTTCAGGATTCTTAAAAAACGAACCTGCATTTCCCAATTCTTTCGGATTAGGCAACTTACTAGAACGAATAGCAATCACTGCATCACTTACATCTTTAATACTTGGACTAACAACATTCATTGCATTAAGCTGTTGTTGAATAGCTCCATAAGAAGTATTCACAGAAGCATTTAATGCTAAGCAAAAAGTAACAGAAGTGATGAAGTATTTATTCTTTAGCTCATGCTTAAAAACGCTTTCACGATAACCGAAATTACATTGATCTTTCGAAAAATTCTCCAACTCTAGTGTTTCAAGATTTAGAGCTTCCAGCTCATAAAAAACATCCTTCAACTCGACTCCATAAGCGCCAATATTTTGCATTGGCCCTGCCCCTACGCTACCTGGAATTAGGCTCAGATTCTCGACACCGGCCCATCCCTTTTCAATACAATACAATACAAACTCATGCCAAACTTCACCGGAAGCCGCCTTTACAAAAACCTTTTCATTATCAGAAGAAGCAACTGAAATACCCTTTAATAAATTGCGAATTACGAGTCCTTCGACATTCTTAGTAAGCAAAACATTACTACCACCACCCAAAAACAAAGGATTTCCGGACTTATACTCATTCGACAATATCAATTGCTTCATATCATCAATTGAATGAACCTCTGCAAAATAACGGGCAGAAACATCTAATCCGAAAGTATTAAACGGTTTTAGCGACTGATTTGACAAGATAGTAACCATGCAACGAAATTAAAATAAATCTTTAATAGAAGCCATGATATTGTCAGTTAGTTGATCTATTTTCGCAGTAAATACCTGCTACATGAACGAAGTCAAGATACAGTACGGAACTTTACTGAAAAGACTATTCATTTCCTTTTGTTTGCTATACCTCCAACGATGGATATTTTTAATATTCAACGCGAATTATTTCCCATCCCCATCACTCAACGAATACATCAACATAATCCTTCAAGGAGCACGATTTGATATAAGCACAGTACTACTATTCAACAGCATTTTCATTTTATTGCATGTCATTCCCGTTGTATGGAATAAGCCAGCCTATTCAAAAACACTAAAGACCATTTTTCTTTTTAGTAATATTTTCATGTTGTTACTATGCAACATCGATTTAGCCTATTACGGATTCAACAACAAAAGATTAACGATAGACATACTGGCTCTAGCAGGGGCAGGTGCAAAAAATGCAATTTCCTTAATATTTGACTTTTGGTATGCCACCATCATTTGGTTAGGATCGATTTACGCATTAATAAAACTTTATAATAGAACGGAGAGAACTCAAGAAACTAAATTCAAGCCATTGTACTGGACTCCATCATTCCTTTTGCTAGTAGGATTATCATTTATAGGAATAAGAGGAGGAGTCCAATATCAAGGTATTAGTCCGGCGAACTCTGCCGACAAAGTAAATCCGGCACTATCACCATTAGTCACCAATTCAGCATTTACATTTATCTTCTCCACACAAAAAAGAAGTATAGAAGATCGAAACTACTTCACAGCGGCAGAAATGCAAACGAAGTATAACAATGTTTATTCAATTAACTCAGAAGCCACTTCCCATCCGAATGTAGTAATCATAGTAATGGAAAGCATGGCGCGAGAATATATTGGCGCACTTAATAACGGTGACGGCTATACGCCATTTCTCGACAAGCTTGTTGCAAACAGCTATGTATTCACCAATGCATATGCCAATGCAGAACGCTCAAACAAATCTATTTGCGCCATCTTCGGAGGACTTCCATCGATGATGGACGATGCGTTTATGTACTCGGGATATAGTTCAAATTGCATAGAAGGGATGGGCACGAAAATGAAAGAAATGGGATACTCTACCGCATTCTTTCATGGAGGATTAAACGGCGAATTTCGATTTGACTCATTTAGCAGAAATGCCGGGTTCGACAACTACTACGGAAAAAACGAATTCAACAAAGACCAATATTACGACGGACATTGGGGCATTTACGACGACAAATTCTTCCCCTACTTTGCTGAAGAACTTGGGAAACAAAAAGCACCATTTTGCGATGCCATTTTCAGCATCAGTTCACATCATCCATTTATGATTCCAGCTGAATTCAAAGGGAAATTCCCGAAAGGAACACAAGAGATACATGAAAGTGTAGGTTACGCCGATTATTCACTTGGAAAATTCTTTGAAATAGCCTCAAAACAATCGTGGTATAAAAACACATTATTTATAATCACTGGCGATCATACATTCGGATATAATGTTCATCCTCCGAAATACAGCAACGCAGTAGGAAGATATGCAGTTCCAATTATTCTATTCAGAGGCGACAGCACTTTGAGAGGACAAAACGATATAATAGCACAACATGTAGATATAATACCCACCCTACTCGACTTAACAGGCTATAAAGGTAAAATCAAGACATTCGGAAGAAGTTTACTTCGCAACGACCGCGCACCGCATGCAACAATGTATGCGAATGATCTCTACAGAATAATTTACAAAGATTACATCTTGATGTTTGATGGAGAAAAGCAAAGAGGCTTTTACAACTTCAAAGAAGATCTTGAATTAAAGAATGACGTTAGTGGTGCGCATCCAGCAGAAATGAATGAAGCAGAAGAAATATTAAAAGCAACGTTACAAAATTACACGTACGGGTTAAACCATAACAAACTTTGTAATTAGTAATTATATTTTTGCTTCCAGCGATCCTTCAAAAACTTACGCAATTCATTTTCGCGAGCATTATTTCCCGGCTCGTAAAACTTAGCGCCTTTGATAGCGTCGGGCATAAACTCGATATCAGCAAAATTATTCTCGTAATTATGTGCGTACATATATCCCTCGCCATAATTCATCTCTTTCATTAACGCTGTAGGAGCATTTCTCAAATGCATTGGAACCGGATGATCGCCATAATCGCGAACAGCCTTCTGCGCCATTCTAATCCCCATATAACTTGCATTACTTTTGGTAGAAGAAGCCAAATAGACAACAGCTTGCGATAAATTAATAATACACTCAGGATATCCGATCATTTCCACTGCTTGAAAGCAAGCCGTAGCAATAAGCAAAGCATTTGGATTTGCGTTGCCGATATCTTCACTAGCAAGAATTAACATGCGACGAGCGATAAACTTTGGATCTTCGCCACCCTCCACCATTCTTGCTAACCAATAAAGCGCAGCATTCGGATCACTACCGCGAATCGACTTAATAAAAGCTGAAATAATATCGTAATGTTGTTCGCCACCTTTATCGTAAGCAGCAATTCGCTGTTGCGCAATTCTCATTACCACCTCATCAGTAATAACCGCAGGCGTCTCTTGAATCCCTTGCGTTACAAGCTCGATAAGATTTAACAATTTACGAGCATCACCATTCGACAAATTAAATAAAGCGCCTGTTTCTTTCAATTGAACATTACGATTCTTTAAGAACTCATCATCAGTGATGGCACGATTAAGAAGAGAAGTCATTTCATCGGTAGTCAGCGGATTCAAAGTATAAACCTGACATCGAGAGAGCAAAGGTCGAATTACTTCGAAAGAAGGATTTTCGGTTGTGGCACCAATCAAGACAATAATTCCTTGCTCGACAGCACTCAATAAAGAATCTTGTTGTGATTTATTAAAGCGATGAATCTCATCAATAAACAAAACAGCTTTCCCTACTTCTTTAGCCGATTGAATTACCTCACGAACATCTTTAACACCTGCATTAATTGCACTCAACGAAAACATTGGCAATCCTGCTTCGCGAGCCAAAATAAAAGCCAAAGTAGTTTTCCCGATGCCGGGAGATCCCCAAAAAATTATTGAAGGTAAAGTTCCGTTAGCGAGAAGATTTCGCAAAATACCATCGGGACCAGTAAGATGTTTTTGACCAACAATTTCATCTAGAGCATGAGGTCTTAATCTTTCCGCAAGAGGTATTAAAGGCGATTTCATTTAACGCTTACTTCGGCAATACTTTTAACAGTAATTTCGATACGATTATTTGTTTCGTGTTCTTCTTCGATACATAACAATCCGTTAACACAATTATTCAACAGTTTCGATTCACCGTAGCCTTTAGCTGTAAAACGTGAAGGATTTAATCCGCGATCAGTTAAATATTTTACAACGAAATCAGCACGCGATTGTGTTAAACGCAAGTTATCGGCATCGGTACCGCGGCTATCGGTATACGAACCGATTTCCACTTCCAAACGAGGATTTTCTTTCAATAAATTCAACAATAAATCGAGGGCTTCATTCGCCGAAGTTTTAATTTGAAAATCCTTTTTCTTGAATGCAATTCCGTACCAAACAAAAGGTTTATTGAGCACAATTTTCTTTAAGTCGATTGAAACAGCGAGTGTATCTGAAAATCTTTTACCTTCAGTAGAAACAGAAGCCTTACGGAGATAAAAATCATGATGATCACAAATGAAATCGTAATTATGTCCTGGTTCAACAAGCACCTTTAAATATCCTGATCCATCAGACGTCACTGAACGAAAAACTTTCCCGTCTTTAACAACACTTAACGTAGCACCTGCGACTAATGCATGTGATTGTTGATCGCTTATTTTAACATTCACCAACAAGCGAGGTGGATTCATCAAGAAGCTAAATATTTTATCATTACCTGATCCTCTTCCGCTAGTGAAATATCCATTCAAGCCAGTAGAATCAATAATAAAACTAAAATCATCTTGAGGAGAGTTAACCGGCGCACCCATATTGAACGGTGTTGACCAATCTCCATTTTTGAATTTAGATTCGAAAATATCTAGTCCACCTAATCCGCCGCGACCATCGCTTGCGAAATACAAAGTAGAATCGTTATACAAGAAAGGAAACATTTCATTTCCATCGGTATTTATTCCTTTGCCAATATTGACAGGTTCTGACCACGAATTCCCCACTTTACGAGAAGAATAAATATCAGTACCACCATAACCCCAAGGCATATTAGACACAAAGAACATAACATCACCGGTACTATTCAAAGTAGGATGTCCGACAGAATAGTCACCATTTGTCATATTAATATCACCAACGATAGACCATTCACCATTAACAAAATCGGCACGAAAGATTTTCAAAACATTATCATTCCGTTTATTCTTTTCAACCTTATTACTCAAATAATTATTGCGAGTAAAATACATAGTATTGAAATCATGAGTAAATGCAACAGGGCCTTCATTAAATCGTCCGTTCACAGAACCTCTCAAAGGTTCCGGATCGAGCCAATTACCTCTATCTGTTTTCTTTGCAAAGAATAAATCGAGATAACGTTTACCTGTCCAATCCGACAAAGTCTTACTAAGACCTTTATAATTCATATCAGAAAGGAACACGATACCACTTCTATAAAACGAAGGACTAAGAACATTAATACCTGGAGCATTATAACGAAGCGGAGTGATCGTAAACAAAGTAGTATCGCGATAATAAATAGAAACGCTATCACACGACGCTAACATGTTTTGTGCACGGTAATCTGCTTTATTTAATTCGCAATAAGTAGAAAGATACGTTTTAGCCTCCTCGTACTTTCCGTTTTTAATTAATGATTCACCAAGAAAATAATTCCATTCTGTTTTCGCATCAGGCAATTTCACCGCGCGGCGATACCAAAACTCAGCCTTATAACTATTACCCATTTGATAATAGCAATCAGCAACGTTTATAATAGCATCTCTATCTTGACGTTTAGTAAGGACATATTCATAATCCTCAGCAGCCGGAGCATAAGCAGACTGCTTATAATTTTCATTTGCGGTACGCAAACGAACACTAACGCAAGAATGAAGCGACAATACGCAGCACACAAATAACAGAAAACGCAAACTAGCCTTCATAACTAAAAGTAACGGGGAGATTTCATTTTAACAACCGGATAACCAAAATCGTATCCCAACATTACCTCATGGGATCCTGAATTATAGTTACCAATTTCACTTAATGTATAATCGTAGGAATATCCGATTCGGAATTTACGATTCACTTGATATTCGAGAAGAGCTACAATCGCATCATTTGATCGATAAGAAGCACCTATCCAGAATATATCATTTATTAATACATTTAAATTCAAATCAAATTGAAGTGGAGTATTTCCTTCGCTTCTCACTAAAATTGAAGGTTTAAACTTCACATCATTCTCAGATTCAATAACACCTCCAACAGTAGCATAGAATCTACGATCTTGATGATGTACAGGTTTAGAAGAATTAATTGCGCCTGATTGATTAGCATCATAGCTCAACAAATAAGGAGCTGATAGCCCTGCGTAAAACAAAGGACGATAATAATAAACCCCAAGACCAGCATTAGGTAATAAGCTAGAGAAAGTATTATAATCAAACACTTTATCACCCGGATCCCAATATGTTAACTGAACAACATCAGAACTAAAGCTGGTAACACCCATTTGCAATCCAACACTCAACTTACCAACATCGCCAACAGGCAAATGATAAGCGGCCGAAGCATAAGCATCAGTTTGTTTAGTAACCCCAATTTTATCTTGTTGAATAAAAGCACCCAATCCAAGTTTTTGTTTTTTAAACAAACCATGAACGCTTCCTGAATAAGTTACAGGAGCACCATCCATTCCTGCCCATTGTTTACGATACAGCAAAGTAGCGCTTACATATTCTTTACTACCGGCATAAGCAGGATTAATCAATAAGCTATTAAACATATAATGGCTTACTAACGGAGCCTGTTGCGCCATTAAAAAAAATGACTGACACAGTAAAAAAGACGCGAGTAATATTTTTTTCATCGTCGCAGATCTACATAAGTTTTATACACTTTTTCCTGGGCATCTATTTTAAGTAAAATAAAATACGTACCATCAGGCAACGGATTACCATCATCACCTACACCATTCCAGGTATTTTGGTAATTTGATTTTTCGTAAACGATGATTCCCCATCGGTTATAAACGATAAAATCATTTTTAATATAATCTTCAATTCCTTTTACAACGAAATAGTCGTTAAAGCCATCACTATTAGGAGAGAAGGCATTTGGCAATTGAATTTTCGATAAACATTCAAGCGAATCGCGTCTGTAAATATTTACTCTTGCAGAGTCGCGACAAGTTCCATTTACTACCGTCCATTGGAAATAGTTATTGCCAAAGTTCAAATTAGTAACATGAGAAAATGCTTTAGAAGAATCTTCTATAACTACTCCTGGAGAGAACGTAATCCAATATCCATCACCAAACTGAGGGCGAGTAGCATTAAGGTTAATTTCTCCATCACATACTTTACGATCGATACCAGCAATTGCTTGAATTGCTGAGGTAACAGAAACCAACACTTGAGAACTTGCTAAGCATACCCCATCGGTAACTGTCCAAATAAATACATTATCACCAATAGGAAGATTGGAAACTATTGTATTTGCTGAAGTAGAATCATTAAATAAAATTCCGCCTTGACCTCCTTGCACGCTCCAACTTCCAATTCCGTAAGTTGGAGTATTGGCATTCATTGTCGCAACTGTTTCGCCACAGACATTAAAATCGGTTCCGGCATTAGAAATCAACTGCGGAGGTTCAGTTAAAGTATAACTAGAACTCGAAGAACATCCTTTTGAATCGGTAATAAACACTGTATAAGTACTAGCAACTAATCCTGAAATATTTTGAGTAATACTTCCATTACTCCAGATAAATCCATAAGGCGCGGTACCACCCGACACACTCAAGAATATATCGCCATCTGCACTTTGATAACATGTTAAATTATATGGAGGATTCTTCTGAGGAATCACCGAATTAATTGCAATTGCATTT
>Ga0255344_1002229_pt1 | contig 24049 bp, 23 predicted proteins | sample wastewater_treat_5_FD_192414 | JGI IMG/M metagenome (GOLD analysis project Ga0255344, IMG submission 192414) | Wastewater microbial communities from Lulu Island WWTP, Vancouver, Canada - plant18 | ecosystem: Engineered > WWTP > Wastewater > Unclassified | place: Canada: Vancouver, British... | reverse complement strand
GGACATACCAGATGGTACAATAGGACCGATACGTTATGGCTCTTATGAATATACTCGCTCACATAGACAATATCTCACAAGCATCTATTCGAAGCAAGCTTCGGGGAATTGACCCGTAGAGATTAAAGTATCCTTCAAAATTTCATAATACTCATATACCGTAGTGCGGGCAACCTGCGCGTCGTTCGCGATATTTGTAAAATTGACTATGCCGCCGTTATTATGCGCGGCGATTTTCAGAAAACGACTGAACGCCGGGATATTTCTTGTCGCCCCTTCCGCCATAATTTCCTGTTGCAAATAAAGGCCGGCGTAGGATTCCAAATCCGCTTGAGGATCATCGGAAAAATAAATCGAAGGCAGCAAACCCCGCTCCATCGCAAGGCCAAGAACAAACTCATCACCCAGCTCCCGGTATGTCAGCGGATGCAGATACTTCACACGCGCTCTTCCACCCAGAAGATTAACTCCACCGCGGCGCAGCCTTCTGGCGCTGGAACCGGTGAGAAGAAACTTAACACCGTGCGTTTCAATCAGGCGTTGCACATCATTAAGAAGAGACGGCAGGCGTTGAATCTCGTCAATCACCACCTGCTTGACAGAAGAACCAATCTCTTCCGCCAAACGTCCGGGATTGCGGCTGAGCGCCAGATAAGTCGCACTATCCAGAAGATCATAGAAACGTATATCCGGCAAAACATGCCGAATCAGCGATGTTTTACCGGTCTGTCTGGGACCCAAAAGAAAAAAGGAACGCTTTTCCAGAAGACTGCCGACATCCAATTGACGATCAATCCATCTTTCCTTCATTTGCACTCACCCTGTCTGAAATTACGTCATAAATCATGCCATATGACGACACCGTCGTCAAGATAAAACTCTCAAACTTTCCCCCACCTCTGCCGCCCGCGTGTGGACAAAAAAACGTCACCCCGCGAAATAAAAAAAATGTCATTCCCGCAATCTCCTGGCGGGAATCCACATACCTTTATGCTCCTGGCGGGGGTCTAGGGATTCCTGACAGAAAACCTTGAGGATGAAAAAAGGAATGGATCCACCCTGAAGGGTGCCATGGCCCGACAGAAAAAATCGGGGATGACGGGGGTGGGGGAAAATTGCGGGGATGACCCGCCGTGATCACGTAAAAATGACCCACCTTTGTTACCCGCGCGTGGACAAAAAAATGTCACCCCCGCGTAATAAAAAAAATGTCATTCTCGCGATCTCCTGGCGGGAATCCATATACCTTTATAGTCCTGTCAGGGGCCTAGGGATTCCCAACAGAAAATCTTGGGTATGAAAAAAGGAATGGATCCACCCTGAAGGGTGCCATGGCCCGACAGAAAAAATTGGGGATGACGGGGGTTGTGAAAAAATCGGGTATGAAGCGGGGTGGGAAAATCGTGGAAATGACCTTTTGCCTTACCCTTCACTTCCAGAAACTCCAGAGCACCCGCCAGCGCATTGGCCGTGTAGCTTCCCGGTTGACCCTGGTCTTCCACCTTGGAACACAGCGGACGCAAATCCACCTTGCGGGGCAGTATTGCCGGCCATCATCCTGGCTACTTACATTTGTTCTCAAAAATTGAACATTGAATCCAGATCCTCCACTGGCGGAGACGTTAGTTTGGTGCATGCCAAATGTCACGAAGTGGCGGAGATGGATTTACCTGAAACGTAAAAAACTCTTTTCCCTATTTTAAAAACGCAAGATAATTTTCATTATCAACAATTTCTAAAGATGCTTCGGGATAACTTTCAAGCCAGGCTTTAGTCGATTTTCGGGTCTTACTTTTCCACTTGAATTCATAGCCGAATAATTTACCCTCTCTTTCTTCAACCCAATCAATCTCTTTTTGATCCCAGGTGCGCCAGAAATAATTATTTGAGTATATCTGATCATAGGTTTGTTTTTTCAAACGCTCTGCAACCAAAAAATTTTCCCACAACTTTCCGATGTCATCGCGGATATCAAGAGCATTAAAGTTGGCAATGATGGCGTTGCGTATGCCGTTATCAAAAAAATAATATTTACTTTTTGATGTGATTTCTTTACGGCGATTGCGGCTGAACCCCCGCAGATTGATTAGGACAAATGATTTTTCAAACAAATCCAGATACCGGGCAACCGTTTTACTGTCAATGCCCAACTGCTTGCCCAATTCTGAAAGCGACACTTCACTACCCACCTGAAAAGCCAGGAGGCGTAAAAGGTCTAAAAGCAGTTTGGAACTTTTGACTTTTTCCAGCTCCAAAATGTCTTTGAGAAGATAAGAACCAACCAGTTCATCCAGGATTCTCTTCTTGTCGGCAATGCTGTCCGACGTTAAAACCTCAGGATAACCGCCAAAAATCAAATAATCTTCAAGGCGCTCGTTCAAATCATAGTCATTGTAAAGCTTACCCATCTCCATTTGAGCAAGCGGAAATAATTTCAGAGTAATTTTTCTTCCAGTCAGCGGTTCGCCAATTTGGCCTGCCAATTCAAAAGAGGATGAACCGGTAACAATAATTTTTATATCCGGCACCTGATCAACCAAAATTTTTAAACCCAGACCGATATTTTTTATTCTTTGAGCTTCATCTAAGACTATCAGATCATAACCTTTTGCATACTCAATTATTTTCTTGAAGTCGGAGGAACCAAGGACAATTTGAATGTTCACATTGTCGCCCGAATCAAGCCTATAATTGTACTTATCTTTATTTTCAGATAAAAAATTTTTTAGAAGAGTTGTTTTGCCAATTTGACGTGCACCATAGATAATCAAAACTTTATTTGGTTTCAAAAAAACATTCAAATTGTCATACATTCTTGGTAAAAGCATAATTTACACTACATTATTTCCTATAATATGTCAATATTAAAGATTATAAATCCCCATAATCATCTAATTATGAGGATTTATAATCTTATTTTACTCTTCACTGTTTGTATTCTCCAGCCATTTCCATAAAGGCATCAGTCGTATTTCGCGTTCAGCCTCCTGCCATTTAAAATTTTCCATGCGGTCTGCACGATCATTCAACAGCAAGAGATCATTACAGTTCAACTCCCGGGAGGCTTTAATCAGCGCCCGCATTTCTCTCTTCACAGTTTGAGGATTAGAAATATCAGAGCACACCTGAATCAGTTGAGACACGTTAAGCCCTTTTTTGACAACAAAATCAACCTCTTCATTAGTTGAACTCTTCCAGTAATAAAGAGAACACCGGCCACTGATCTCTTTTTTCTTCAAGGCAATGGCAACCAGGTTTTCATAGAGAGCACCCCGATTCTCACTAAAACGGAAACCGGAAGCGACAGCCATGCCGTTATCCGTGCAATAAATTTTTTTATTATAGCCTGCCTGTTCCTTAACCTTAAAAGAAAAACGTTGTAATGAAAAAACAAGATAAGCTTCCTGAATATAACGAATATATTTATCTATAGTGTGTACACTGCGGCACTTTGTTACGCCGGCAAGGGCGTTGAAGGAGTATTCGCGCGCAATATTCGACATCAAATAAAGCGTTAGATCTTCGATTCCCTGAGCAGACCTGATTTTAAATCGCTTGATTATATCTTTAAAAAGAGTTGATTGAAGCAACGTGCGCAGATAATCCCGCCGGTCTATTTTTTTTATCAAAGGCTCAGGATAGCCTCCTTGTTCAAGATACATGTCCAGCGCATCTTTTTTTTCGGTATCCGTCATCTGATTTCCCGACATCGTCAAATATTCACCAAAAGAAAACGGGAACAGAACCATGGCAGTATGACGGCCGGTAAGATGCGTGGATAATTCCGAACTGAGAAGATTTGCATTGCTTCCGGTAATCAGTATTTTAAATCCTTGACGTTGCAGACGGTTTACAAACAATTCCCAACGAGGAAGATTTTGAATTTCGTCAAAAAAAAGATGATGCGGATTACCGTAGACAGCTTTGATGGCGCCGAGAATCTCGTCATAATCTTCGACGGCAACCAACCTTTCGTCATCAAAATTTATGTAACCATAAGAGCCTATTTGCGAGATTAAGTGCGCCGCATAAAAAGATTTGCCCGCTCGTCGCGGACCGGTGATAACCTTAATCAAATCATTTCCAAGATCCAAATGAGCAGATAATTTCCTCTCGACATAAACTTCCTGACGTCGATTTTCCAATTCTCTTTTTTGAGTCAGAACAACATCTTTCAGCATGATCTACCTATAATACATAATTTTCCAACTTTTTGTGCATTATAATTATAATAACGCATTTAGTCAATCTTTTTTGGGGGCACATTACAAGGACGTGGGGGGATGTCACCCCGAATGCTCCCAAAAATTTCACCCCCTAATGTTCCTGTCGGGGGCCGAGTGGGCCTATCGGGCCATGGTGCCCTTTAGGGTACATCCATATTTTTTTCCTGGATTCCCGCCTGAAAACTGCGGGAATGACGTGGGTGGGAAAACAGTGGTGATGACCCACCGTGATCACGTAAAAATGACCCACCTTTGTTACCCGCGCGTAATAAAAAAAATGTCATTCCCGCAATCTCCTGGCGGGAATCCATGTACCTTTATGGTCTTGGTGGGGGCCCACCCACCGCTGTCCCTTGCTGGTTCAAGGCTGTGCCTTGAACCAGAACATTTCATAATAACCTCTCTCTTTCCCAAGGGAGATGGAGAGGGATGTTTATTTTCTTTTATAGATTTCTTTGCGGTGGCCGACGCGAAGCACAACAATATTTTTGTCGTCTATATCAAAGATTACGCGATAATGACCGATGCGGAAACGGAAGGAGCCAATGTCCGGGTTGGTAAGCCTTTCGGCGTATTGGAGAGGATTCTTTTTAAAGCGTAATAGGGTTGTGCCTATTCGTTTTTTGACACCAGCGTCAAGTTTTTCAATGTCCCTGACAGCCCTTTGCGTATATACCAGTCGATAACTCAATGACCGAATACCTCATCGTGCGTTTTAACACGACCCGCTTTATAATCTGCGCGGGCACTCCTGATGCTCTCCAGATATTCGGGAGATGTTGACGCAAGCAACTCTTCTAAAAAGTCAGTCTGCTCTTTTTTCTTCATGGATTTAATCGCGTCAATAAGTTCTTGACGGGATAAATTAACTCTGATTGCACCAAACATAAGAAACTCCTTTGCACGATTCTTGTTTGCAAATTGGTAATTTACTTTTGAAGTATCTTATCAGTTAGGGAGATTGTTATCAAGACTTCTCACGTCTTAGGGAGACCCGCTGAGAGCCTTTCTTTTTTGTCATCTCCGAGTGCCAAAAAAATATCGCCCCCGCAACCTTACTGTCACCCCGCGAAATAGAAAAAAGTCATTCCCGCAATCTTTTGGCGGGAATCCATAAACCAATACTGTCACCCCCTAATGTTCCTGTCGGGGGCCGAGTGGGCCTATCGGGCCATGGTGCCCTTTAGGATACATCCATATTTTTTTCCTGGATCCCCGACAGAAAAAATCGGGGATGACAGGGTGGGGGAAAACCGCAGGGATGACATGGGGGTGTGGGGAAATTGCGGGGATGCCCCACCGTGATCACGTAAAAATGACCCACCTCTTTTTTTAAAGGAATGGATTCACCCTGAAGGGTGCCATGGCCCGACAGAAAAACTCGGGGATGACGTTTTTTTAAGGACTGGATTCCCGCCTGAAAACCGCAGGGATGACATGGGGTGGGTGGGAAAACCTTGGGAATGACACAGGGGGCACCCATCACCCATCACCCCATCACCCATCACCCCATCACCCATAGCCCATAGCCCATTCCCTCTCACCTGAGCCTTCGGTTTACGCACTCCATGGGATATTTTTCAATTTATCATTCAAACAAAGCCCAGTTTGTTTAGAAAAGCATTAACACGTTCAAACGCATCGCGAATGATTCGATCCACTTCCTCCGGATCATTCACCTCTTCAAAGTCAGCAACAAACTTTGGTCCAATTGCCTTGAGAGAGGAAAAATGCCTGGCAATCTTTGTTAATCCCTCTTGAACCAAGCCATGATTAAGGCAAGGCCGAAATTCTTTTACAAGGGCGTCGATCCCACCCGGATAGCCAATGAGACAGTAGTAGATATCCCAAGCATCCTTCTCCTTCAGTCGATCGTCCAGCGCCATCCCCTTCATAACAATAAATGGTACAATGGAAGCAACGCGAACAGTGACACTATCGTGCCCGCCACCGGGGATTTCCCCCTCTACGGATACTTCACTGATCATTTCAAAAGCTAAATCGCAGCCTCTTGTCTTGCGTGCCTTTACACCCTGAATTGCCTGGGTCCGATGTTTCTTGCTGGTGCCCTCATATTCGCCGGAAAGAAGATCCACCTGCACTTTTACAATCGCACCGCCGATCGGCACATCGCGGAAGAAAATGAAAGGCTGCTTACCTTCTTCCTGGTAATAGCCTCGCGCGGTGAGCAATTCTTCAATCAGTCTATAACCCGCTTCCTGAATTTTCAAATGATTCAAGGCAAGATCAATATCCATGCTTCCCACATGGGGGCGCGGTGACTGCGGGATCAGCAGCTCCGGCACCCAGCCGCCGATCAGCACGATATTGTCCCGGTACTCACCCAGCAGGTGCGTCAATTCAATCATGACCGATTTTGCCGCTTCCACTTTTTCAGCCGTATAATCTCTACGCGTTACCATGAGCGTTTGATCACCTCATCCAACAATGTCGTCGCTGCTTCTTCGCCACGACCCTTTACGCCGACCAGATCAAGATAAACCTGCACCGGCGAGGCGATGGAAATCCCGTCGATTGGTTGCGCGCCGTATAAGACGCCCTCATCATAAGGAGTAAAAAGGGATATATTCGCTCCGCTGTCGACTTCCTTCAGATCAAGCATATCCGCTACTTTTCCCATGTTTTGCGATACGTAGGCCATGGCCCGCTGATAGCGGACAGAAGGGGCGTATCGCGCCGCACCGGAAAATCCGGTCAGCGCATAAGCAATTCCCTCATTTTCGCAGGCCCTGGACAGTTCGCCCTCTATTTCAGAAATGCTTTTCAGCGTGTAGTAGTTTCGTGACAAATTTTTCCTTGAATCGAAGCTTTCAGACCACTCGGCAAGAAGGCTTTCGGGATCACTGAGTGAAAGACCGGCAGTGGAACTTGCAAGCCACTCACGATCTTCCAGAAGGCGCTTGACATTGGCAATCTGACCCAGGCTGACTTTTGCTTCCTGTGCCAGCGCCTGAAGCCGCCAGGATTTTTTAGGATTCATTAGAAGCACCCGTAAGACACGCGCCGCTTTGGGCGAGTAAAGAGAACGTAAATCCCGTTTTTGGGCAAAGGGGTTTGGATTTCCACTCTGTTCGATATAGACCTGGTCAAAAGCCAGCCTGCAGTTTCCGGCAAGATCCAAATACCCCATCTTCTCTTTAATACAGATTTCCGCTGCCTGTGGCGAGATATAAGGTGCTGAAAAGACACCGTAAATCTCAGGATTGCTTGCCCGGATAAGGGCCAGCGCATCGACTGCCATGCGCGCAACGCGAGGCTGTCCATTGGTTTTGATCTCTACCGCCAGGCGTTTCCTTTGGCCCGCTATGCGAACTGTGACAGAGATATCAATCCGTCTATCTGCCACGTAGAGGTCTTTTTCCAGAAGCTCTATTTCCAGAAAAGGTACCCTTTGGAGGCAGGCTTTCAAACCGCTTTCAACCTTGTCTATGATATTCTTTTGGTCTATTTTCATTATAAGAAAACCTTTCAGCGTATGCTGAAAATTAGTTTTATGGTGAAATAATTGTTCTGTCAACTATTATTTCACTCAATATATAATTTTCAACATTTGCTGAAAGTATATTACAGGATTTTCGCCAATATGATAAGCAATAGAAGTAAAATGAAAAAAAAGTCATTCCCGCAATCTTTTGGCGGGAATCCACGTACCTTTATGGCCTGGCGGGGGTCTGGGGATTCCCAACAGAAAACCTTGGGGATGAATAAGGAATGGATCCCCGACAGAAAAAATCGGGGATGACGTGGGGGTGGGAAAACAGTGGTGATGACCCACCGTGATCACGTAAAAATGACCCACCTTTGTCACCCCCGCGTGCTCCAAAAAATGTCAACCCGCGTAATAAAAAAAGTCATTCCCGCGATCTCCTGGCGGGAATCCATATACCTTCTGAACCTAGTGGGGGGCCATCGATTCCCAACAGAAAACCTTGAGGATGAAATAAGGAATGGATCCACCCTGAAGGGTGCCATGGCCCGACAGAAAAAATCGGGGATGACGTTTTTTTTAAAGGAACGGATTCCCGCCTGAAAACTGCGGGAATGACGGGGTTTGTGAAAAAATCGGGGATGACGTTTTTTTTAAAAGGAATGGATCCACCCTGAAGGGTGCCATGGCCCGACTGAAAAAAACGGGGATGACCCACCTCTGTCACCCCCTAATGTTCCTGTAGGGGGCCGAGTGGGCCTATCGGGCATCCAGTTTTTTATTACCCATAACCTATTACCCTATGACCTCTAACCTGCCGAAGGCCAACCTGCCGAAGGCCAACCTGCCGTTAGGCATTACTTCTTTTCTTGACACTTATATGAATTGACGTTATCTTAAAACATGCCAACGATAATGAAATTAGGATCATACAGATTTCACTTTTATTCTGACGAAGGAAATGAGCCGCCTCACATCCATGTTGAAACCCCCGATGGCGAATGTAAATTTTGGCTTGATCCGGTGCGTCTGGCGCGTAACAAAGGAATAGCACCTCAAAACATAAGGCAAATTGAAAGATTAATTTTTGAACACCGCAACATTTTGGAGGAAAAATTTCATGAGTATTTTAGCCATGAAAAATGAAACTGTCGAGCCTGCGGCTATCAGGGCATGGGCAGAAAAAAGGATTATCTATATTGAATTAACAGATGGGCGGATTATTGGTTTTCCTGCCAGCCGTTTCAAACTTCTTGCCAATGCATCGGAAGAAAAATTGAAGGATGTAACTCTGCGTCTTAATGGTTATGCATTGCGCTGGGAATTTCTTGATGAAGACATTACCGTACCGGGAATAGTTGCCGGCAATTTTCAATTGCCCTATAACATCGAATAGCGAAGACACGAGCTTTTAAGAGTGAACCTTGAACAGTCTTCTCACGTTTCACTCTTCACTCTTCACTGATGTCCATTCCCTATGCACCATCCCCCATCAACTATCCACTGGTCTTTCCCCATTCACCATTCACTGCTCTTTCGCCTTTTTTTCAATTAATGCAATCACCTTTTCAATTATCCCGCACTTGCCGTATGCTTTATTAAAATCATTCAAAAGCGTTTGCGCCGCCGGCAAAATATCAGTTGCCATATCTTGTAACGTCTTAAGAACAAGATTTGATTTGATAGCGACGGATTCGCCTAATTTCTCCCAATGTTTCTGCTGTATCCATGATGGTCTGTTCTCTCCTCCAATCCTCATCGACTGCTTTTGGGTCAAATCCGGATAGACCTGTGTGCAGATCAGATCGTAAAAGGGCGCCAGACGCGGTCCCCGGTCGGTGAATATTATGGCCAGATTCTTGGCATGAGCGTCGGCATTGCCGATAAGAAAATTGAAGATCGTCCATTGCAAAAGAGCCAGGCGATCAGCGGCGGGGCTGATGCTTTTCTCCTGCAACAATGTAAAACAATTTTCCAAAGAAGGCCCGCCCTCGCTTTCGTATTTTTGATCAGGCAGAAATCCCAGCGCCTGGCAGAAATCTTCCTGATGAAGGCGCATAATATGGCCATCCTTATTGCGGCTACGATCATAACGTTTAATGACGTAGAGTTTATCAAGGCCGCGGAGGATCGCAACCGACGGTGCGGGCAATCCCATCTTTTGCGCCAACATCATGCAGAAGGCTTCATTCTCCACCGTATCTTCCAGATCCCTTACAGGCGGTTTAAGTATATGCGTGCTCGGCGCATTACCCGAAGCGATAAAAATACCGTCGCCTTCCATGTAAACCGGCAGTTTGTTTTGCGCGCCGGCAAGGGAAAGGCGCATACCTTCCACGCCAGCCATCAGAGGTCTTTTAGGAAGGTCGGCGATAATCCGATGTAATTCCTCCTCATTGAGACGCTGATATCCCGGTTTAACAACAGGGGCAAAACCGGCAGGAAGAACAGATACAGCCCCGGCACATTCGCCGCCTATGCTGTTTAACATGGCAAAGTCATTACTCGCTGAAATTTGCAGACGCCGGGCGATGATTCGTTTTACTTCTGCCTCCGGTAAAAGATTGGAAAAAAAAGGACGGGAGAGATCATCAGGATATATATCCGCTCTCAATGGAAGGCGCAGAGATAAAGGAATGGCGTTTTTTTTCTTGATCCATTCCGCATCATATTGAAAAACAAAACGTCTTTTTTCATCCAACCGGAGATGACCGGCCAGATGATCCCAAAGATAGACATCAAGCCCCTGATTGCCGCTATGATTATTCATTCAGCCACTTCCTTGATTCTATATAAACATCCAACCCCAGAGCATTCAGAACCTGTAGAACTTTTCCCATCTGCACCGTTGCTTTGCCGTTTTCCAGATCGGACATAAATCTGTACCCGACACCACATAAAGCCGCCGCATCGGCCAATGTCAGACCGTCATCCCTGCGTTTTTTTCTTATGGCAGCACCTATATCCGCCGCCGTGATGACTTTATTTTTCATAACATTTATTCCCTCTCGGGAATAATAACCGTTTATATTACATCAGTCAAGTATTATATTCCCGATAGGGAATTTTTATAGTTGTCTGTGATTATTGTTGCCGGAATATTACCGTACAGGAATGGATTCACCCTTTCGGGTGCCATGGCTGGCTAGACCTATGCTCGTCAAACCAATTGAATAGTCAATTTTTTGCCCAATGAAGATGCTGCCTTATCCAGAGTTTTGAGCGATACAGACGAATTTTTTGGATCAAGAAGCCTATCCAGAGCAGATCTGCTTGTGCCCATACGTCTCGACATTTCAACAATTACTATCTTATCTTTTTCAGCTTCGATTAAAAGAGTTTCTACAAAATCAGAACCTTCTTCATCTTCAATGTATGTGAATAAGGCAGATGTATCGAGAATGTATACTTTCTTTTTATTTGCCTTCAAGCCGTAAGTCCTCAGCCCTCGATTTTAATAGCTTTTTATTTAGCTTTTCCCCTTTACCGCTGCCCCTTAAAAGCAGCCTGGCCTTTCCAGGAATAATTTTTGCTGCATCATCCGGAAACACAACCAGTACTTCAGTCTTTCCCTTTCTTTTTATTGGTTCAATGGGTTTAATTTCTCTACCATCAAATATAGCTTTTATTACCTGCATAGAACTACCTCTAAACGTCTTTTTTATTAAATTTATACCAATATTGATTAACCGTCAACAGTGTAAGGAGCAAACAGTTCCCGGCTAGGCCCACGCCTAAATGACCGCCTTGTTGTAATGCCGGTGCAAACCGGCATCAACCCACCCCTGTCACACCCGAATGCTAAAAATAATGTCACACCCGAATGCACCTGTCGGGGGTCCATAAACCAATACTGTCACCCCCTAATGTTCCTGTAGGGGGCCCATAAAAAAAGTCATTCCCGCGTAATAAAAAAAATGTCATTCCCGCGATCTCCTGGCGGGAATCCACATACCTTCTGAACCTGTCAGGGGTCTAGGGATTCCTGACAGAAAACCTTGAGGATGAATAAGGAATGGATCCCCGACAGAAAAAATCGGGGATGCCCCACCTCTGTCATTCCCGCGATCTCCTGGCGGGAATCCATATACCTTTATGCTCCTGGCAGGGGCCTAGGGATTCCTAACAGAAAACCTTGAGGATGAATAAGGAATGGATCCCCGACAGAAAAAATCGGGGATGACCATTTTTTTAAAGGAATGGATTCCCGCCTGAAAACTTCGGGGATGACCATTTTTTTAAAGGAATGGATTCCCGCCTGAAAACTTCGGGAATGACCTCTATTTTGGATTCCCGACAGAAAAAATCGGGAATGACGGGGTTTGTGAAAAAATCGGGGATGACGTTTTTTTAAAAAGGAATGGATTCCCGCCTGAAAACTGCGGGAATGACGGGGTTTGTGAAAAAATCTGGGATGACGTGGGGGTGTGAAAACTGCGGGGATGACCCACCTTTGGCACTCCCGCGTAAAAAAATGTCACCCCGCGTAATAAAAAAACTGCAGGGATGACAACTATTTTTCCCCTCCGCACTTCTCCGCATCCCTCAGCTTCACAATACTGTCAAGAATAGTGCGGCGCAAATGCTCCACTCGCCTGATCGTATAAGGCTTAAGCTGCACCTTCTGCACATCCTTATACAAAACCAGTTTGCCCAAAACAGCAGAACCAGCATCCACCAGAGGAATCTCCATCACCATAAAACTATCTGAAAAATGCGCATCCCCGTTACACAACGGCTGAAGCGCCGAACCGGATTGAGCATAACGATTCGCACTCCAGCACCGCGCCGGCCCCCACTTACAATGCAGCTCCGCCCGGTCGAACTTAAGCATCTCCAAAGCATCACCAACGTGCACCCACAACTCATCCATCGTTTGAGACTTGCCCGCCTCAATCTGCATAGAAAGAAAACTGCGGCGCGCCCGGCTAAAACCCGCCACATCAGTCACATCCTGAAACCAGCCATAAAACTTATCCAGCGCCAGATACTCAATATACCCCAGTTTACGCACAAGAAAAATCATACCGAACAAAAGCGCGGCCAGCACAAAACCCACCATTCCCCTGCCGCGCAACAAAATCAACGAAATCCCTGCCAGACAAAGCACCAACGAAATGCCGTAAATAATCAAAACCACATTACGTGAAGAAAGCCCCAACCTCAAAAAAGCGTGATGAATATGCCCCCTATCCGGCTGAAACATCGGCCTGCCGCTGAGAAAGCGCCTGATCGGCGAAAGAACCGCATCAAAAACAGGAACACCCAGCGCCAGCAAAGGCATCATCATCAAAATACCCACATTACTTTTCGACGAACTTCTAATCGCCAGAAGGGCAACAACATAACCAAGAAAATAACTGCCGCCATCGCCCAGAAAAACATTTGCCGGATTAAAATTATACCGCAGAAACCCCAGCAAAGCCCCGGCAAGAATCACGAAATAAAAAGAGAAAAGATACTGCCCCTGGAAATAAGTAGAAAAAGCCATCGCCACACAGGCAAAAAACACCACGCCGCTGGCAAGCCCATCGAGACCGTCAATCAAATTAACCGCGTTAATAAAAAGCAAAAACCAAAAAACCGTAACCAAATAACTCAACAAAGGATCAAGCGCAACCCCGTACCCACTTGCAAACCAACCGCTTATCGTTGCCCCGCCGAGAAAAGCAAACGTCGCCGCCACAATCTGAAAAACCAGCTTAACCCACGCATTCAGACGGCGGAAATCATCAAACAAACCGCACAGCAGAATCAAAACAGCGCCCGCATGCCCCATCACAGTATTAAAATTAAATTCATACAAATAGGCCACGTCAGGAAACAACCTCCGGCCGATACAGCACGTCAACACAAAAGCAAAAAAGATAGCCAACCCGCCAATGCGGGGAATAGGTTTGGTGTGAACCTTACGACTATCGGGCATATCTAGCGCACCGAACCGGATACCGAACACACGGGCCACGGGCGTCAAAGCCAGGGAAAACCCAAGAGCAATAAAGAATAACAAAAACAATTCAGTTCTAATCGTCATCATAAACACAATAAAAAACAAAAAAAGGGACTGCCGTCCCCTTAACCCAAACAAACAACAATGTCAAGTTAAATCAATGCGTTATAAAATCCTCCCCACCCACTCCTGTCACTAGCCCGCCACCTCTGTCACCCCGAATAGAAAAAAAATGTCATTCCCGTGTGCTAAAAAAATGTCATTCCCGCGATCTCCTGGCGGGAATCCATATACCTTTCTGGCCTGTCGGGCCATGGCACCCTTCAGGGTGAATCCATGTACCTTTATGGTCTTGGCGGGCATCCATGCTGTTTTTCTGGATCCCCGACTGAAAAAATCGGGGATGACCATTTTTTAAAAGGAATGGATTCCCGACAGAAAAAATCGGGAATGACTTTGCGGGAAAACCGAGGGAATGACTTGGTGGAAAAACCGAGGGAATGACTTTGTGGGAAAACCGGGGGAATGACGCCGGGTGGGAAAACCGAGGGAATGACGCGGGGTGTGAAAGTCTCGGAAATGATGGGGGTGGGGAATATTCGTAAATGACAGAGGCGGAAAATCACCATTCACGATTACTGTTTCACCCTTCACTCTACGCCCTTCACATTTTTCAAAACCTCCCAGATTCTTTCCGATGCCTTTCCATCCCACAGTGGCGGTATTGCGGCATTCTTCACCTTGTCCAAAGATTTCCCATATGCCTCAAGAATCCCCGCCCGTGTTGTTCCTGCCAGCACATTGGTGCCCACCTCAACGGTTATCGGCCGCTCCGTATTTTCCCTTATCGTCACACAGGGAATGCCAAGCGCCGTGGTTTCTTCCTGCAACCCACCGCTGTCTGTCAGCACCACCTTCGCGTCTTTCCATAAAAACAGCGACTCTTTAAACCCCAAAGGCGGCAGAAGCCTGACATTATCCGAAAACCCTATCTTAAACTGCGCCATCATTTTTTTTGTGCGCGGATGCACGGGAAAAAGAATGGCCGTCTCTTTGGCAACCTCGTTTAAAGCGCCAACTATCTCCTCAAAGGTTTGCCGCCTGTCAACATTGGAAGGCCTGTGCAGGGTCATAAAGGCATATGTTTTTTCAGGCGGTTTAATCTTAAAAACAGAAAAACTTTTCACATCTTCTTTTTTAAGCTTTTCTACCTGGTAAAGCAGGTTGTCAATCATTACATGCCCTATAAAATGGATGCTCTTTTCAGGTTTTCCTTCCTTCAGCAAATTTTGCCGCCCACTCTCTTCGGTAACAAAAAAATAGTCAGATATCACATCCGTAACCATGCGGTTTATTTCCTCGGGCATGGTCAGATCAAAACTTCGCAGCCCGGCCTCCACATGGGCCACTTTGATCAAAAGTTTTTTTGCAACAATGCTGCAGGCCAGCGTGGAATTGACATCCCCCACCACCATAACCAAGTCCGGCTTTTCATCCAGGCATATCTTTTCAAAAGCCACCATTATCTTTGCGGTTTGCACGGCATGAGACCCTGAGCCCGCATCAAGAAAATGCTGAGGCTTCGGGATTTCCAGATCGTCAAAAAAGGCCTGAGACATTTCATAATCATAATGCTGGCCGGTATGCACAATCCTGCAGTCAACACCCGCAACCTTTAAAGCCGCCCTGTAAATCGGCGCAATCTTCATAAAGTTCGGTCTGGCCCCGGCCACTAGAAATACTTTCATCTCTGCAAGTTTATCCTTTCACTGTTCAGGCTGTCCCTGCTGCTGCCCGGTGCAACATAATGCCCTCGGCCGATCATATACCCCCGGCTGATCATTATCCTGTAAATCAAACGCATCTGGTCTTTGCTTTTTGCCGCGCTTTTTCTCTTACCACTTTCACGGCAAATACCGGCAAAACCTTTTGTCTGCCTGCACGCTTAGGGTCACTTGCCAGGCGGTAAAACCACTCCAGCCCGGTCTTGCAAAAAATCTCCGGCGCACGTTTAACATTGCCGGCGATTGTATCCAGGGTTCCGCCTATTCCCTGAATAATATTCACATCCAGCTTTTCCTCCCATTTTTCAATCCACTGTTCCTGCTTTGGGCTTCCCAGAGCAACAAAAAGTATATTTGCGCCAGAATCATTAATCTGCTTAACCAGGCCGGGCATATCTTCTTCTTTCAAATAACCGTTTGCCCGTCCTGCAATTTTTAACCCCGGATAAATCTTGTAAAGCTTTTCCGCCGAACTTTTATTCACTTCTTCCTTTGACCCAAAAAGAAAAACCCCATATCCTTTTTCTGCGGCCAGCTCGCAAAGCCTTGGCATTAATTCCGCGCCCGGCACACGCTTTACTTCAACCCCATGCAGCAACCGCATGGCCAAAACCACACCAATTCCATCAGGAATCAAAAGCGAAGCAGAGACAAATGTATTAAGCAGTTGCCTGTCTTTTTGAAGCAGAATTACCTTTTCCGGGTTTATCGCCAGTATGTAACAGCCTTTTTTCCTGTTTTTTATAACGCTGTCCGCAAATGCCACAGCCCCATCCATGGTAACAGCGTCAACAGGAATGCCCAGAACTTCCACCCTCAAAGGTTTGTCAGTTGTCATGGCAGCAAAAATACTCCGTCATTGCGTAAAACATAAAGGCGTTGCTCCATCTCATGTAAGAGATTTTGGATGAAACGCCTTTTTTCAGTTGATAATAAAAATACCCTCTGGGATTTTGCATATTCTCAATGGTCCACTGCATCACCTTTTCCGCCAGTTTTTTATGCTCGTCAAACCGGTTTAACCTACGCAAGGTTGCAAACAGTTGAGCCGGGCAGTGAATATCTATGGGGAAAGTCCGGTTGTGGTAATATCTGGGTGTGCCGTCTTCCAGAAAAAAATGCTGAATATAAAACAAAAAGCCCTTTTCAATATTGGGCTTAAAGGAAAAATCACCGCATAAATCCTGATACATTTGCAAAGCCTCAAGATTGTAGCCGGTATGAAAACTGTCAATCCAGTTTTGTGTGGGCCGTTCCCCATATACCCAGGAACCGTCGGGCTGTTGGGCATTAACGCAGGCCAGCACACTTTCCCGGGCAGCGGTTTTCAGATTTTCATCCCGCGTATAATGATAGCAACAACTCAACAGCTTGCTTCCCAGAAGCGAAGCATTGTACACCGTGTTGTTTCCATCTACAGGCGCGTAAGAAAACAGAAACCCCTGCTTTTTGGGTGTTCGTTTTAAATCAGCCAGCACAAACCGGGCGGCTGAGAGAGCTGTGTCAAGCCAGGCTTTATTTTGGGTAATTTCATAGGCTGAAAAAAGGGCCGACGCGCAAAAAGAGGTGGCCACCACAGTGGGCGTGTTTGCAGGGAAAAAAAGACCGCCACGCGCCTGCCAGTCAAAGTTATAGCCCCAGCAGGCGCCGGAGTAACCCCTTGATTGCAGGGATATCAGCAAATCTGCCAGATAATCTATTTTTTGCCGCAAATCCGCCTGGCTGCCGAAAAGCTCCCTGCCCGATTCCTGCTGCAACCGGAAAAGATTGGCATAGCCGCTTAAAAACAAACCAATTCCTTTGGCGTTATGCTCTTTGGGCACCAGCAACAATTTACGAAAATTAACCGGCGAGCGCTTAAACCCCTGAATCCACGCCAGACGCGCCAGAGCCCAATGCTTAAACGGCGTTGCCTGAAACACCCTGGAGTTCAGCCCGTCGTATGGGTCCCAACCGGCAAAATTTTGAGATTCGCAGTAGGATTTCAGCTGAAGAAAAGGTTGTTTCAATTTATATTTTTACACTTTTCCCCGTTCGCAGGGATTCCATAATTTTAAAAGTCGCCAGTGTAACCGTATAAATATCGTCAAAGGCTATGGGGACTTCCTTTCCCTGAACAAGCGCGTCAACAAAAGACCTAACCATTGTTTCCTGCCCTTTGTCCTGGCCCATCAGCTTTTTCCGGTTTATTTTTTTCCCGCCATATATTTCAAGCTCTTTAAAATCCCGGATAATTCCTGTGGCCCCTGCACTGTAAATTTCAATATATTCTTTTGGCAGATTTTTAGGGCCATTGGCAAAATAAGAGACATTGCCGATAGAGCCGTTGGCAAAACCAAGGTTAATTGAAATTGTATCATTTAAATTTTGTGAATCTGGAAGGGCCTGGGCATAAACAGTTGTGGGCAAAGAACCGCTTATAAACGAAAGAAGGTCCACAAAATGACAGACTTCACCAATTATTCTGCCCCCGCCCAGCTCCATATCCTGAATCCAGGAATCCGGCGGAATTTTGCCGGCATTGACCCGGTAAATCATAGACATTGGACCATCGCCAAACTCTTTTTTAAGCATCTTTGTTAAAGGAGAAAAACGGCGGTTAAACCCAACCATCAAAGAAGAGGCGGATTCAGACGAGGTATAAAAATCTTTTATTTCCTCAAGTTTAGCTTCATCAATGCAAAGGGGCTTTTCAACAAAAACATGTTTCCCTGCTGCCAAAGATTTTAATACGTAATCGGCATGGCTGTCGTGCCGCGTTGCAATAAAAACCGTATTAATCTGTTTTGTTTTTGTGTTTTTTAAAATGTCCTCCACATCAGAGGTACAGAACTCAAAACCAAACCTCTCTGCCACAGACCTTGAACCTGTGCCCGAAGAGGTCATCACTCCCACAAAAGAAACATCTTTCAAATTTTTCAAATTCGGCAACAAATGGCTTTGCGCGTAGCTGCCCGCGCCGATAAAGGCAACACCAACTTTTTCGGTTGCAGCAACCGGACGAATTGCAACTTTCTGCCTTACAACAGGTTTTGTTGTGTCATAGGATATCAGTATTCCCAGGTGGGCTTCTTTGTGTTGAAGAATAAGATCGTAAGCCTGGGGCGCGTCTTCAAGTTTAAACTCGTGGGTTGTCAGATAATCCAGGTTGATTTTCCCCGAATGGATCAATTCCTGAAAAGCCGCCATGTTCCGTTTTTCCGTCCACCGCACATATGCAACAGGATAATCAACCCCTTTTTCTTCATAATCCGGATCATACCTTCCCGGGCCATAAGAGCAGGACATTCTCAAATCCAGCTCTTTTCTGTAATAGTAAGGATCCCGGTCAAAACCTGTGGGAACACTGCCCACAATAACCACCTTCCCTTTTTTACGACAAACAGCACCGGCAAAATTAACAGGGTCAAGGCTGTCTGTGCCTGCTGTAATAATTACAGCATCAACTCCAATATCATCTGTAAATGAAGCAATCTTTTCTTCAATGCCGTGGCTGTCCCTTGTCAAAGCCAAATCAGCGCAATGCTTTTCCGCCAAACCAACCATAGCGGCATCTATATCAATACCAATAACGCGGATACCCCCTGCTTTTAAAAGCAAGCCCGTCAACTGGCCGATAAGCCCAAGCCCGATTACCGCGCAGGTTTCACCCAGCCGCAAATCAGCCTGCCGAACACCCTGAATGGCAATTGCCCCCAGGGTGTTATATGCCGCAGCCTTTAAAAGCTTATCACTGTTTTCCATCCCGGCATTTTTATCTGCCGCCAGCTTCACACAAAGATTCACCGGAACCGCCACAACTTCGGCATGAGACGCGGTTAAACCTCCACAAGCCACAAAATCACCAATAGCAAATTCAGAAACATCATTTGCCGTATCAATCACTTCACCGCAACAGCTATAACCAAGAGGCGACCAGGCATCGAGCTTTTTCATAACAGCCCGATATGTTTGCACCGGCCCCTGCTGCACCAAAACATCCAGCACCTGCCTTACCTGTTGAGGCCGCTCCTTTGCCTTGCCGATAAGGCTTTTTCTGGCAGCTGTAACAGTGCTGCTTTCTGTGCCCGCGCTGATTACAGAATAAAAATTCCTGATCAGAACCATTCCCTTGCCAAGCACAGGAACAGGCACTTCCAGCACCTGCATTTTTCCATCTTTAAGCTTTTGGGTTAGTTGAAGCATAAGTCTCTATGTTTAAAATATTTTTTGTTTGTTATATTAACGCAACAAACTCTCTATAATATCTGCATATTTTTCAAGCAAGCTCTCGCGCGTGAACTGTAAACGAATTAAGGAAATCTGTTTTCTCGCATATGCCAAGGATTCCGGCGTACACTGATCCAGGACTTTTTTGATTGCAACTTCATCAAAGGGGGCTACCCAACCCAGACCATGCTCACGAACTAACCGGGATGCATCACCCTCTCCAAGTGAAAGTATTGGCGTTCCAGCTCCCAGGCTGTCAAAAAATTTGTTAGGTAGGGCACCGGATGTCATAGGAACCAAGGCAATATCGCTTTTTCCATACTCTTGAACTACACGTTCTTGGGACACCACTCCCAGCACTTTAACCTGTTCATCCATTTTGTGTTCAGCAATGTACTTCATCACAGAAGCGTATCGCTCTCCAGTACCACTTTCACCCACAAGGGTCATAGTGATATTCCGGTTGCCCCTGATAGCACAAAGGACAGGCAATACATCAAAATTAAGTGTCAATGTACCGCAATGAATGATGTGGATATTTCGATCAACAAAATTTCTTGATTGCAGAGTTTTCCCCCATCTTTTTTCGCTAAATCCAAGTGGTATGAATGTTGATGTTGCTTTGGGGTAGTATCTACGCAACCAAGGAATAAAACTATCTGCAACATGAACAAAGGCATGAGCATTGGGCAGTCCCTTCTGTAAATAATGATTACAGTATACAGAAAACAGGAAGCCCGAAATAGATTTGAGACGAGAACCGAGTCCATCAGGCCAAATATCTCTAACATCCACCAGCAGACGTGCCCCAGTCTTTTTTATTGCACGTGCTGCAGCGAAGATTACTTCCGGTGGCCTAGACGGAACTATAATAACATCTTTTCCTGTAGCATGGTTTACTAACCAATCGTAAGCTTTACGTGCGATTCGGCGGTTCCACAAAAGTCGGGCAAAGGAAAGATTTTTCCGGTACATACCGACATCAACAATGTCTAGGATATATGGGATTCTGCTTTTACCAGTTTTCTGTTCCTCATCCGAAAACAAAGTTTTTGCGGAATGATCAAACGAGGTGCTGAGATAGCGAACATTGAGACCTTTTCTCACGAGCAGTTCTGCAAGTTCTGGATGACGTTTGCCTCTAGACGTAAGTTCTGATTCGGTGGGAGAAACGATTATAACAGTTGGTCCATTTTTTATGGCCATAAGAAACCTCATCAGAGTACTGAATAAATGAAATTCAGTTTATAAATCGAGCAAACGTTTGTAAATTTTTTCCATCTTGCTAACCACCGCACAAACTTCAAACTTTTGAATAGCATCTGACTGAACATCATCCCTGCGGCAACTAATTGCATCGAGATTTTCAATGGCCCAGGCCAACTTTTCCGACAAATCTTCAACATCCCTAACTCTAACAAACCGGCCATTACCTTCCGTGCCATCCTCATGAATAATCTCTTTTAAAGCACCCACATCCGTGCACACAGCAAACAGTCCGGCACCCAATGCTTCAAGCACAGCTGTTGGACAACCTTCCATCCAGGATGGGAACACAAATATGTCATGTTCAGCGCATGCTCTCCATTTTTCAGGTCCTGCAAGATATCCAGTAAAACTTACAGATTCCCTGATTCCCCTATCCTCAACAAGTTGTTGGCAATATTTCAGAAAACCTTTTCGGTCGCTATGCCCAGCTACAGTCAAAGTAAATGGAATCTTTCGTTTCTGTAATCGTGTTGTTGCGTCTATCAAATCTCCGCAACCTTTAATTTCTGCTACGCGTCCCAGATACAGCAATCGGGCAGGGGAACCTTCAGGCCTTTGGGAGTATTTTATAATTTCAGAGGGATCGAACATTGTTGTAAGCACATTGATTCGCACAGGAGGAATATCCAATTGCATTAGAGCTTCACGAAAACGCTCAGCTAGTACCACTATTTCATCACATTGACGAAGAATAATCTTAAATACATATAGCGACAGTGGAGAAGTTTTAAATTTATTATAAACATGTTCTTTCCAACCATGGATAAAAAGAATGGTTCGGCGATTGTTTCTGCGGGCTATAAACATAAGAATGCCATCTCGTATAAGCATGAATAGAGTCAAGGATGGATTAACATGAAGAACTTTAATAGATGGATCTTGACGCAGACGTCGCCTCATTTGTATCACATTCTTCAGATATCGGAATGGATAGCGGACGTAACGCACAACACGATTATAATAAAAACTAGATCCAGATCCGATTTCCTGATGAACCAGCCCGATTTTAGAGGACTGCCAGTTCCGCAAAAGTAAGTTGCAAAACTGTACCACACCCCCTTCATGGTCAAGGGGATTTGAAGTAATCATTACTTTTTGCTGATTCATTCTGCCTGCCGCGGAATCCAAATCACGCTGAGGTACTTCTCCGAATTTAGCAACTAGCAACTTCCTTATTATTCCCACCACTTACCCTCTCCTCCAAAATCATCCAAATAATACCCGCTGGTTATAAGGCTTTTCAGGGGCACTATTGAAGCAAAGATTTCATTTGCCGACTTTTAATACGTCGATTCTGTCACATCCTTTATTGCTATTCATCAGTCGCTCTTCTGCTGGTTGGTGGTTTAGTTTTTGGCTACCCGATTCTTATCAGATTGAAGGCTGCTGCTTCACTGAAAAATATGTGAATAATATTGTACGTTATTAAAAAACTCCCTTTGCCGGTGTTTGTACGCTGGTTTTTTTAGTTTCATATGATAAAAATTTGCAGGGTTTTTGGGTTGTTGGTGTTAAAAACCTGCGGATTTCATATCATATTCTGATCACTTTTATCAAGAAACTTAGCAGATAGGGTTGTTTTACGGAACCGGCTATTCTAAAGTTTTTTGAAACTAACCTATATTGAAATACAATGACGGCGGGCTATTGGTATGGGGTTGGCGGTGGACCCTATTGTTTGGACAGTTGGGTCCCCAAGTTAAGCTCTAAAAAGTTAGTTGTGTAAGAGGCGCGCCCCTTTTTTCGGCAAGGGTAAAAGCCGAGACCCAGGGCCGGGGGGACATTAAAAATCCCCCCGGCCCGGACAATAATGCACCCCTGTTCTTTAATGCCGCAGCCATCAGGCGGCAACATGTTTTTTTCGGCCATGACCAAAATAAACCTCATCCGGGGTCAGATCGTCAAGAGATTGATGGAACCGCTCCTGGTTGTAAAACGAAAACCATTCCTTCAGTCCCTTACGCAAGGCTGATCCGTTTTCAAACTCATGAAGATAAACATAGTGATATTTTAGGCTCCACCAAAGCCGCTCAATGAAAATATTGTCCTGGGCTCGGCCTCGGCCGTCCATGCTGATCTTCACCCCACTATCTTTTAAAACACCGGTAAACTCCTTGCTGGTAAACTGGGCACCCTGGTCTGTGTTAAATATCTTAGGTGGTCCGTACCGGGTTAAGGCCTCGGACAACGCCTCCAAACAAAAATCCGTGTCCAGGCTGTTGGATATCCTCCAGGACAGCACTTTACGGCTGTGCCAGTCCATAACCGCAACAAGATACATAAATCCCAGACTCATCGGAATGTAGGTGATATCCGCCGCCCACACCTGATTCGGCTGATCGATTGTCATGCCTTTGAGAAGGTAAGGATAAACCTTGTGTTCAGGATGAGGGCGGCTGGTCTTTGGCTTGGGATAAATCGCTTCAATCCCCATAAGCCGCATCAATCGCTGTACTCTTTTACGGTTGATCTTATACCCCCGACGACAAAGCCAATTACGCATCAAGCGGCTCCCCCATACCGGTGTTTTTAAATACTGGCCATCTATTAGCCGCATCAGCTCCAAATCCTCAGGATTCTCAGGTCGAGAATTGTAATATACTGACGAACGGCTGATGTTTAGTATCTGACACTGCCTGGAAAGGCTCGGCTTCTTATCGCTCTTATCGATCATTTGTCGACGTTCCTTACGGTTTAATAACCGAGCCCTTTTGATAAAAAATCGTTTTCCACCTTAAGCTTCCCGATCTGACGATGCAGTTCGTTAATCACCTCTTCTGTCTGCTCCTGAGATTTTCTGTTTTTGTCAAAAATCTCCGCAGCATTATCAAGTAAAGTTCGTTTCCAACCAGAAATCATGGTCGGATGAACCCCATACCGCTGGGCCAGTTCTGAGGCAGTCTCCTCATTCTTCAAAGCAGCAAGGGCTACCTTGGCCTTGAATTCTGCACTGTACTTCTTTCTCTTTTTGCCCATCATCGACTCCTTTCTAAAAAGATGATTATGAGCTTAACATACTGTACAGTTTTTGGGGTCCACTGGACTGCACCCCCCGAATTGGACAAAATATGTTAGAGTAGTTGGCAGGATTCAGCTTCCCTTTTGGAGGGAGAAAGGAACTTGCCATGAAACACCGCAGAGTATTTGCTGTTGAACACAAGCG
>Ga0255344_1002223_pt1 | contig 24071 bp, 18 predicted proteins | sample wastewater_treat_5_FD_192414 | JGI IMG/M metagenome (GOLD analysis project Ga0255344, IMG submission 192414) | Wastewater microbial communities from Lulu Island WWTP, Vancouver, Canada - plant18 | ecosystem: Engineered > WWTP > Wastewater > Unclassified | place: Canada: Vancouver, British... | reverse complement strand
ATAGCTTTGATTGGGTAACACTTTAAAACCTAAGCCAAACTTGAGTATCCATTTATTCTTAATACTCATGATACCCGCATTAATAAAACTATACACAAAAGGATGTACAAAAAGAATACATTTTCGTATCTTCATAGTATTCTTAATTTCATTTAATTTTGTCTCCAACATATCCACAAAAAACAGGGAGGAACGGATTTTACCATTTCCATCACACGTTGGACAGGTTTCTTTCGTATCTATAAGCGTCTGTGGTCGAACACGTTGGCGTGTAATTTGCATTAAACCAAACTTGCTTAATGGTAATATATTATGTTTTGCAGAATCGTTTTGCATCCGCTCCTTCATGCGTTCGTACACTTGTTGCTTATGCTCATTTTCTTGCATATCAATCAAGTCAATAACAATAATACCACCCATATCACGTAATCGTAATTGCCTTGCTACCTCATCAACAGCAGCTAAATTAACCTCTAACGCATTGGTTTCCTGAACATTACCAGCTTTAGATCGATTCCCACTATTTACATCAACTACATGCAATGCCTCTGTATGCTCAATAACCAAATAGGCACCGTTTTTGAAAGGAGTAATCTTACCGAATGAGGATTTAATTTGCTTGGTGATATTGAAAGCATCAAAAATTGGAATATCATCGGTATATAGCTTTACAATATCATTTTTTTCGGGAGCTATCAAACCTACATAAGCTTGTATTTCTTCGAAAATAGTTTTCTCATTCACATAAATGTGTTGAAAATTCGGATTAAAACTATCACGTAGAATAGTTTCAGCCCTACTCATTTCTTTGAGGATTAAGGATGGAAATTGTTTGGCTTTCTGAATATTTTCAATAGCTTCTTCCCATCTTTTTTCTAAAATCTTCAGTTCAGCATCTAATTCTGCCACTTTTTTGCCTTCAGCAACAGTGCGAATAATAACACCGAAATTTTTGGGTTTTATGCTAACTAATAATTGACGAAGTCGATTGCGTTCTTCTTCCGATTTAATTTTTTGAGAAATGGAAATCTTATTTGAAAAAGGCAATAATACTAATGATCGTCCAGCTATAGATATTTCGGCTGTTAGTCGAGGACCCTTAGTTGATATGGGTTCTTTGGTTATTTGCACCAAAATTTCCTGACCAGATTTTAAAATATCAGCAATAAAGCCATCTTTCTCTAAGTCAGGTAAACCAGAATTTTTTTGCATTGAAGGTATTTTCTTCCTGTCATTGACCAGTGTTTTGGTAAACTGTGCAATAGAATGGAAATTACTACCTAAATCTAAATAGTGCAGAAATGCATCTTTATCATATCCTACATCTACGAACGTGGCATTTAATCCAGGCATAATTTTTTTAACTTTTGCTAAAAAAATATCTCCTACGGAAAAAGACATATCACGTGGCTCCTTGCTAAATTCAACCAAAGTATTATTTTCCATCAATGCGATAGAAATATCTTTAGATTGAACATCAAGAAGTAAAGTGTTATTCATATAGTATATAAATGTGATGTATTGGTATGCAGAAAGAACAAACTCAAAACAGATAATTTAAGTTTGTTCTTATTGTGCTTAGTTGTTTTAGAAAGACAAAAAAATCATTTTTTCTTTTTATGTCTATTTTTTCTTAGTCTTTTTTTACGCTTGTGAGTTGACATTTTATGTCTTTTTCTTTTTTTTCCGCTTGGCATATCCGTATTCTTTTATAACAATTAAATAATTTTATTTTTTTACAGCCTCAACAAAAGTTTTAGCAGGCTTAAATGATGGGATTGAATGTGCTGGTATAGTAATGGTAGTATTACGAGAAATATTACGAGCCACTTTCTCTGCTCTTTGTTTTACAACAAAGCTACCAAATCCTCTTAAATACACATTTTCGTTAGAAGCTAACGAATCCTTCACTTCATCCATAAATGATTCAACTACTCTCAACACGGTAACCTTATCAATACCTGATTTGTTTGCGATTTCGTTAACGATTTCTGCTTTAGTCATTTTAGTCTATTTTATAGTTATACTTTTCTTTTAAAAACGGACTGCAAATATAATACTTTTAGTTTCAATAATCTACATTATTCAAAAAAAAATAATCTAAAAAGTTGAATGTTTGATTTAATTTGAAAAAATAGCTACTTTTGCTACATATAATATACGACATTGACTTTTAGTGAAATAATAATAGATTGGTACCAGGTAAATAAACGGAATTTACCTTGGCGTAATACCAAAGATGCTTACACTATTTGGGTATCAGAAGTTATTTTACAACAAACGAGGGTAGTGCAAGGTCTTGCTTATTTTATACGTTTTATCGAACGGTTTCCAACTGTTATTGCCTTAGCACAAGCTGATGAAGAAGAGGTTTTGAAGTATTGGCAAGGGTTAGGATATTATTCGAGAGCTCGTAATATGCACAAAGCCGCACAGCAGGTTGTGGAGTTGTATGATGGTATATTCCCTACTCATTACCCCCACTTACTTACCTTACAAGGCATTGGCGAATATACCGCGGCAGCTATTAGCTCTTTTGCAGCCAACGAGGCGCATGCTGTAGTAGATGGAAATGTGTACAGGGTATTAAGCAGGGTATTCGGTATCTTTTTAGCTATTAATAGCAACGAGGGCAAAAGAGAATTTACGAAATTAGCACAATCTTTACTCCCCACACATCAAGTAAGCACTTATAACCAGGCTATTATGGAGTTTGGAGCGTTGCAATGTGTTCCTGCTCGTCCATTGTGTTCAACTTGTCCATTGCAAGTTATGTGTTATGCATATACCCATCAACACGTAAGTTCTTTACCCAAAAAAGAGAAAAAAACTACAACGAAAACACGTTATTTTTTTTACTTGGATATACGTAATGGTGAATATACGTATCTTCAAAAAAGAACACAAAAAGATATTTGGCATAATTTATTTGAATATCCACTAGTAGAATGTGATAAGGAAACATCTATAGAAAACGTTATCAATAGTGAAGATTTTCAAGAAATAGTAGAAAAATGTGAGAAAACATCTATTCACAGTATCTCAAGTGAAATAAAACATGTTCTAAGTCATCAAATTATACGTACTATTTTTATCCGTATACACATAGCAACTGACAATTCACTACTACAATCATTATATAAAATAAATAGTCGAGACATAGAAGACTATCCTATATCTCGACTGATGCATAAGTATATTGAAAAGATTACTAACGAAACCTAAGTAACTATACCATTTGCTCAATATTCCAAACAAATGCTCTAACGCCTACTTCTTTATTACGTTGATCTAGTTTTTTAACAGCAATCAATAAATCATCTACTTTTTCGTCAGGAATGATTGTCATAACTGCAGAATTCATTTCTGGCCAAGTATGTGTACCACGACGCGGTTCTCCATTCATACTGCCTACTCCTTGCACATTTTCCCAAAAGGTAAAGCCTCTAATGGATAATCTATCAAGCATATATTCTACACGTTCTGTATTAGCTTGATTAAACACAATAAATACTGACTTCATATGGTGTATTTTATTTTCTGGTAATTTTAACTATTCTTTATTCACTGGTTTATCAAAGAACGTAAATGATTTACGTAACTTTTCTTCTTTATTGCGTTCTCCTCTACGAGACATCACAGCATACAATGTTGGAACTACGATAAGAGTTACTAAGGTAGAAACAACCAGACCTCCAATTACTACAATCCCCATAGGCACCCATGTTTCAGAGCCCTCGCTAGTGCTTAATGTCATCGGAATCATCCCCAAAATAGTAGTTACAGCGGTCATTAACACTGGTCGTAAACGTGACTGCCCTGATAAAGCAATAGCTTCATTTAGCTCATTTCCTCTATCTCTCATTAAATTGATATAGTCGACTAACACAATACCATTTTTTACCACGATACCTACCAATAGTACCACACCTATTGCCCCTATTAAATTAAGTGATGTCCCGGTAATCAGCAATGCCAAAATAACACCCGTAATAGCAAAAGGAACGGACATCATAATTATAAATGGTTTGGAGAAAGATTCAAACTGCGATGCCATTACAATGTATACTAAAATTACAATCAATAAAAACAAGGTAGCAATATCAGCAAACGATTCCTGTTGTGTTTCATAATCACCACCAACTTGCACTTGTACTCCTTGTGGAACACTAATTTGTTTTACCTCTGCCTTAATTTGTTCAGCTAATTCACCGAGCGACACACCCTCTGGCGTAGCAGATACGGTTACAATACGTTCACGACGTTTACGTTCAATATTTGGTGGTCCCCAATATTCTTTAATATCTGCCAACTCTTTTAATTTCAATAATTTACCTTGCATCGTAGCAATATTTAACTCTTCGATAGAAGTAATACTATTACGATGCTCCTCTGTCAATCTAACCAAAATAGGATACTCATCTCCCTGCTCTTTAAAATTACCGGCTGACATACCATTTACTCTATTGCGAACATAAGATGCCATCATCACTGTATTAATGCCGTGGCGAGATATTTTTTCTTTATCAAGCTCTATTTTTAATTCTGGTCTATCTTCTTCTCTATCAATATCAACATTACGAGCACCTGATAATTTTTCCATTCGTTGTTTCAATTCTGCCGCCACTGCATTAGTTGCATCAAAATCATGACCAAAAATCTCTACTTCAACATTATTACCACCCATAACACCGCCAAACCTTGCAGTAGATACATCGTATGTTATTACTTCGGGTAAGGTAGCTAAGTCTTCTCGAATTTTTTCAGCAATTTCAAATATCGTTCTTTCTCTATCATATTTTTTAGATGCCCTAACCATCATAACAATTTTATTATTGGTAGAAGAAATAAATAGAGAAGAAAAACCTGTTTCATCAGGCGAACCTGTTGACGTCGATATTAATTGTATTTCTGGAGCAATCTTGGCAATCCTGCTTTCTATTATACGTGCTGTTTTACTTGCTTCCTCCAAGCGTGTACCTCGTTGTAATTCAATTGTTATGGTAAGCCTTCCTTCATCATTTTGTGGCATAAAATCAGTACCTATAGCCCCCATAAAGACTGGAACTAAAGAGCCTACAAATATAAGCACTGCAAGCGTTAGCGTTATCGCCTTATTTCGCAAGCACCAACGTATAATATTGGCATATATGGCATCTATTTTGTCGAGCAGTTTTACAACCGTATTTTGATAACTAAATCGTTTTGCTTCACTCGTTTCATCTTTCTTTTTTATCGTCAACATCATAGCAGACAAACTAGGAGTTAGCGTAATAGCTACCAAAGTTGAAACACATACAACAATGGTTACAATCCAACCCAATTCTTTAAACATCACACCAGCAATACCTCCTACCAAGGTTAACGGTAAAAATACGGCTACAATTACCAAGGTAGTAGCGATAACAGAAACCCACACCTCGTTGGTAGCGTAAATAGCCGCCTCACGAGGGCTAGAACCTCTTTCGATATGTATGTTTATATTTTCGAGCACCACAATTGCATCATCTACCACCATACCAATAGCTATGGATAAAGACGAAAGTGAGATAATATTTAACGAACTTCCTGTGTAATACAAATAAATAAATGAAACGATTAATGATATAGGAATAGTAAGTGATATAATAAATGTTGCTCTCCATTTACCTAAAAAGAAAAGTACAACAAATACCACAAAAATAAGTGCATACATGATTGTTTCTGACAATCCAAAAACTGCGTTTTGTATAACTTCAGAAGAGTCATAAATAATTTCAAAATGAATATCAGGAGGCAATGTTTTTTGTACTTGAGCAATTTGTTCGCGTACTTTTTTAGCAATTTCTACCGTATTGGCACCAGATTGTTTCATAATAATCAATCGGGCTCCATCTTTTCCGTTAATCTTTTCTTCTAAGGTAACATCTTTAATAGTATCTCTAACTTGAGCTACATCTCTTACAAATATTTGCTTACCATCATACGTTGAAGAAACAACAATATTATTAATATCTTCGCTTGCTACATATTCTCCTTGTACACGCAATTGATATTGTTCTTTTCCCATTTTAACGGTACCTGAAGCCAAATTCATGTTGTTATTGGCAATAGCAGAACCTACCGTTTCTAAGCTTAATCCGAATGAATTTAGTTTCGTTGGATCTATATCTACATATACATAACGCTGAGGGGATCCTAATAAAGAGATATTTCCTATCCCATCTATTCTATTTAATACGGTTATTAAGTTATCTTCGATTATTTTTTTTATACCAGGATAGCTATCTTCGGCAGTTACAGCATATTGCATAACAGGCATCATGCTGGCATTAAGCTTGATAATCATAGGTCGTGAAGCTCCATCTGGAAGAGCATCATACACAAGGTCGATAGAAGACCGCACATCGTTAAGTGCCTCATCTAAATTGGCACCCCACTCAAATTCAAGCGTAACAAAGGATAAATTATCTTTAGATGTTGAATAAATTTCTTTAAGCCCATCAACAGAGTTAAGGCTATTTTCCAAGACCTTGCTCACATTTGTTTCTACTTCCGTTCCGTTTGCTCCAGGATACGAAGTCATAACCGTTACTGACGGTATTTCTATTTCCGGAAACCGATCAATCGGTAGTTGTATTAGTGAATACAACCCCATAATAATAACCCCAACAAAAATCAATATTGTTGTAATAGGCTTATTTACAGATGATTTATATATACTCATGGTATTGTTAAATTTCTATTCGTTTACAACATTTACTTTTACACCATCTACTAATCGAGCTTGTCCCACTACCACTAATTGGTCTCCCTCTTTGAGTTCATCAGATAAAATTTCTATTTTATCATCATAGCGTTTCCCCATTTGTACTTTTACACGTTTCGCTACTCCATTGTTATTAACATATACATAGCGTTCGTTAGAGCCTTGTAGTTTTAAGACTGCTTGATAAGGTACTACTTTAGCATTAATTTTATCAAAATCAACTCCAATACGTGCAAACATTCCTGGTCGTAATACTCCGCCAGCATTCGAGATTTTAATTTGCACCTGAAAAGTATGTGTAGTAGCGTCTATCACAGGCGAAACAATTTCTATTATTCCCTTGAATTCTTTGTCAGTAAACACATCCGATGTAATTGCCACGTTCATACCTTCTTTAATGGATGGATAGTAACTTTCGGGAATATTAATATGTGCTTTCAAATTGGCCATATCTACTAAAAGTAAAATAGGTGTTCCAGCATATAATTCTCCATTTTCATAATTTTTAGCAGCTATAACACCCGAGAATGGTGCTCTTAAAAAGGTATTCCGTTCTAAATTCTGAACATTTGTTTTTAGTGATTCGTATTGAGCCTTTGTTTGATCATACGTTTGCTGTGCTATATTACCTGAATTATACAACGTGGAAATACGTTGAAAATCGACTGCCACATTATCAAAACTCACTTTTGTTTGCAAGTAAGTAGTTTTGTCCATTTCTACTAACAATTGATTGGCTTGCACCTTAGAACCAACTTCTACATGTATTTTATCAATACGCCCAGCCATAGTAGGGGCAACCATTACCTTATTGTAAGGCTCTAATGTGGTTGAAAAATCAATTTTTCGAGCTATTTCTTGCGTTTCAAGAACAGCTGTTTTAACATTTTCGACACGAATTTCTTCTTCCTGTTTTTTTTCTGCTTTAGGCGTGCATGCATTCAGTAAAGCAATTACAGCCAACATGAGCATTGATATTTTTATTCCTTTTTTCATCTTGGTAACTATTAAGATTGGTTTAGTTTAAAGTTTGTTTATTAATTGTTGTAATTTAGTTTTTGCCATTAACATATCCATTAAAGCACTGATATATTGACTTTGAGTAGATAATGTATTATTGCTGATAGTTGACAATTCAGTACTCGAAATCATTCCCTGCTCGTATTTTTGAGTAGCATTTGTTAAAATACGTTCGTATAAAGCCACGTTTTTTAGTTGTAATTCATACGATTCAATAGCTGAAGTCAAATTATAACGCAACTGTTTTTCTTCCATTAACAAGGCATCCACTGTTTGTTCTTTGTTTAATTTGGCAGTTTGCAAATCAAATTGAGCTTGTTTTACTTTGGCATAACGTTCACCGCTTGAAAACACAGGAATACTAATGGTAACTCCTACCAAATTAGGTGGAGTCATATCAAAGCCAACCGCTTTATCAAAATGTGTTTTCTTCGTATATTGATAAAAACCAGTGAGCATCGGTGCGTACGCCCATTGGTTTAATCGAACTTTCTTTTGATTCATTTCGATAGATTGTTGCAACAGTGTAACCGTATAATTTTGTGTCATATCAAACGATGTAGCCAATAGTTCATTGGCAGATTCTTTGTTTGTAAAATCTTTTAGCGTATTTTTCAATGAAAGTGGCGTGTTATTATCAACACCCAATAACAGCCTCAAGGTATTGTATGATAATTCTACATTCCTTTCTGCCATACGTATTGTATTTTCAATCATACCTACTTGCACTGCTAATTGATCAGCATCTGTTTGTTCTGCCATACCTACTTTTACAAGATTAAGCGAAGAATTGTATAGTTTGCGTAAATTTTCTAAATTACCTTCAACTATTTTTTTTGATTCTTCAGACACTAATATGGCATAATACGCATTGGTTACATTTGTTTGCAAGCTTAATGCATCCGACAACGCAGAAGTTTGCGACATTTGTTGAGCTATCTCGCTCAGCTGCACTCCTACTACTTGCATACCACTGAGTGCAATGGAAGCCTGAGCGGTAAAACTCCCCTCGGGATTCATAGCAATTGGTGTACCCATTAATGACATTTTATGACCCAGATAATTATTATAGCCCAATGATGCATCCACTTTTGGTAGCAAACTAGCAATAGACTGCCATTTGGCATAATCCGCTTTTTGAATGGCTAAATTGGCTTTTTGAATTGTTTTATTATAGTTTAGAGCGTACTCTTTTGCCTCATCAATGCTTATATGCAAAGATTCTTGAGCTATACTATGCACCGAATAGCCAAGAAAGAATGAGGCGAACAATAGAAATAATTTTCTTTTCATCTGATATGTTTTTATTTTTTTATGTTAATAATGATGTATAATACAGTAATCCTTTTTCGTTGCACACCATACGCAAATAACTATCAACCATAAAATCAATGATGCCAAGTTTGGTGTATTTGCGAGGATGCTTAATGGACATATTAATAAAATATTGCAAGGAAACAGTTAACGACTGAGCCGTGAATTGAACATGAATATCTTCTCTAAAAACACCTTGTGCTATTCCTTTTTCTATCTGAGTAAGAAACATTTGTTCTGTATATTGTCGTTTTTCTACAGAAAAGGTATTGTATATTGAGGGATAATATTTTATCAAATCATTAAAAAATCTCTCATGTTTTTTTTCCTCTTTTCCGTTTTTTATCAAGGTTTTCATCCTCAAAATCTCATCAATCACATTCGTAAACTCTTGGTTTTGGAGCATACAATGATACTCTTGGTGATGTGTGGTAAACGTTTCCATAACAGCCATTACTAATGCTTCTTTTTGCCTGTAATAACTATAAAAGGTTTTTTTAGAAATACGTAAATCATCACAAATATCATCTACGCTCACACTTCTAATACCTTTTTTAACAAAAGCATTGGTAGCAGTCTTTAAGATTTCTTGTTTAATTTTGTCCATATACTAAAAATACATTTGTCTCTTTCACTCTGAAATAGGACGCAAAGATAGAATACGAACAATAAATTACCACAAACATTAATGTTAAATTATTATAACAAATTACTAGACGCTGATTATCAAACAATTAATGAAAACGAAATATTGGTTACAGTTTCCAAGTTTCCATTTCGAAGAACAAAAATTGGATAAAAAATAGCACTTTTAGAGTGAAACCTCATTAAGAATTGAAATTTAAATCATTAGTATGATAAATTATACCAAATTTGACAATAAACTTAGGAAAGAAAAAATCTATTCTGCAGATAAAACAATTGGCAACAACACACCATTACTAGCGTTGGGCAAAGGAATCTGTAACCATTTGGCAAGTGTTGCTGTAGCATCTATTATGGCATACGGTGTAGCGATGGTTTGTGGCTGTATCTTCCATCCGTAAAAATAAAAAGGAACACTATTGCCTAATACATTATAGAAACCAGTTGGGTTATCGTTTTTATCTACCTCAACCCAACCTGGATATAAGGTAAATAATATATCTCCTGAGCTTTGCTTGTTGTAGGATTGTCGAAGCGAATTTCTTAACGCAAATTGTTGCTCCAAAGCGACTGAATTAACCACATTCATCACACCAGGCAATTGTGATACAAACTCCATCGCTCGTTCTTGCACTTCTTTTAAACTCAAATTCTTTTCGTCTATTATTTTTCTATTTAAATAAATATTCCCGTTGTAAAAACCCATTACCCAACTTTCCTGACCGTATATCGCCATTAGATAAGCATTCAACAAAGCCATATAGCGATACGAGTTAAATGTGCCGAGTTGCATTTTTTCTTTTAATAAAGGTGACACAGCATAATGAGTTTTGCGAGGAGAGGTGATATATACAAGGATATGTTCTTTGCCAATTTTTCTTTCTACTACTTCAAGAATCATTTTGATATCATTATCTAATCGTACATATGCGTCTTCTAATTCGACAGTTAAATCGCTTGCTTGAGGATAGGATTGTAAACGAAAATTAAGCAACAATACATCAGGGAAAATATCCCTCCCCAAAGTTTCTTGCTCTATAGCTTCTACAGCCATTTCGCGAATACAGGTATTGGCAAAAGGAGTTTTCTTAAATTCTTTAACCCCATTTTTTCCCATTGTCATTTTTTTCAACGGATAAGAAAAACTTTTTGTGGTAAATCCCCTTGATTGTGTTACATAATAATAATTGATTGGATACAAGGGTTCCCACACCATTTCCATATAGTTTTGTATGGCATTTTGTTCGTTCTTACGATTTACCCAAGATGGCAACTGTTTATTGTAATACGTAGAGCTTGACCATTTACCAGTGGTATCATCAATCCACATTACTACATCTGCCAAATGTCCAGTTTGTAATATACCCTCTTTAGCATTCATTGCTATAGACACTACCTTTGATCGCTGAATTGAATGTATTTTCAATTCATCAGCTAAAGTGGTAACTAACAAGCCCCGTGCCGAAAGTTGATCCACGCCATTAATTGATTTAACGGCATCATCTTGTAATAAAAATTGGTACTTACGGGTATTTCTGTTATATACATCAGACCAACTAACACCATGCAAATAAGGCTGAGAACCTGTACTAAAGGTAGCTATATCAGACACATTATCAGTAGCATCGTAGTCAAACTGAAGAGATGATAATGTAGCTCCATTTTCAACTATCTTACGAAAGCCTTGGTTTCCCATTCCGTTCCAAAACATGGATAAATAATCAGCAGTTAATCCCTCTATAGTAATCCCAATAACCAACCGAGGCTTTTGATAATCGGCTTGTTGTGCCAACAGTACAATTGGGAAACACACAAAACAGACAAGATATTTCAATTTCATACAATTATTATTTTACTACATGTATAGAAAGACATGTTCTTTGAACAAATTACTCTTCAGAGAAATCAACTAACACATTGCGATACGCACTAAAAATAGTAGATTTTGAAACAAAACCAACATATTTATCTCCATCCAATACTGGCAAATTCCATGCTTGTGTTTTTTCAAACTTCATCATTACTTCTTCCATCTCTTCTCCTACAAAAATACGAGATGGCGGAGCAATCATCAAATCAGCAACAGTAAAACGTTGATACAATTCGGTTCGGAACATAATATTGCGTATCTCTTCTAATAAAACGACTCCTAAAAAAACGCCATCTTTATCTACTACTGGAAATAAATTACGCTTAGAGGTAGCTATTACTTTTACTAAATCACCCAAAGTAGCCGATGGCTCAACTTTACACAAATCAGTTTCAACTAAACGGTTCATATTAAGCATATTCAATACAGCTTTATCCTTATGATGTGTACGCAACTCACCTTTTTTAGCTAAACGCATAGCATAAATACTATGGGGTTCAAAACCAATAATGGTAAGAAAAGACACGGTTGAAACAATCATAATTGGGATAAATAATTCGTATCCACCTGACAATTCTGCAATTAAAAAAATGCCTGTTAAAGGAGCATGCATTACTCCCGATATAATTCCAGCCATTCCTGCTAAAGCAAAATTTTGCACTGGCAACACTTCTCCAATAAATCCTGCAACCAAAGCAAATGCAAAACCAGTTATGCAACCAATGAATAATGATGGAGCAAAAATTCCACCCACACCACCAGATCCGTTGGTAGCAGAAGCAGCAAATACCTTGAGCAAAACGATAAATCCCATATACATGACCACCCAAATCATATTATCTTTCAGAGTATAAAATAAACTACCCTCAAACAATATATTTGGTTGATTGTTAAGTAAAGCAGAAATTGAATCATACCCCTCTCCATACAACGGAGGAAATACAAAAATCAACAAACTCAAGACAACTCCACCAACAAACAATTTAGCATACATACTTTTTAGTCGCTGAAAAAAACCTTCCATTTTGTTCATTGCACGAGTAAAATACAAAGATACCAATCCACAAACTATCCCAAGCAGTATGTAGTACGGAATTCGCTCTAATAAAAAAGGCTCGTAACTATCTGCGGCAAACATAACCGTATTACCCATTAAAAAATAAGAAATTGAGGTTGCAGTTACAGACGATATTAACAATGGGACCACAGATGTCATTGTCATATCTAACATCAATACTTCTAACGTAAAAACAACTCCAGCTATGGGGCACTTAAAAATACCTCCGATAGCTCCTGCTGCTCCACATCCAACGAGTAACATTAAGGTCTTTTGGTCCATTTTAAAAAATTTTCCTAAATTAGAACCAATCGAAGATCCTGTAAGAACAATAGGAGCCTCTGCTCCAACTGAACCTCCGAATCCAATTGTGATAGAACTAGCCACAAGAGATGTCCAATTATTATGAGGTTTGAGTATACTCTTACGTTTGGATATGGCGTACAAAATACGTGTTACGCCATGACTGATATCATCCTTCACTACATAACGCACAAAAAGTGTAGTAATAAAAATACCAATGATAGGATACGCTAGATACAAATAATTCTCATGATTAACACTAAAATTAGTGGTTAATATATGTTGGATAAAATGTATTGCATTTTTCAGAAAAAAAGCAGCTAAAGCTGTAAAAATTCCTACAAAAAAACTCAAAACAAGGATAAAGTTACTCGTTTTAATTTTTCTTTCTCGCCATTTAAGCAACGATAAATACCACAAATTTACAATGTCTGTTTGTTTCATATCTTTCCTTATTCGTCAAATTCCTCTTCCTGTTACAATTGTTTTTATCGTATAAATCAATATCTTACTATCTATTACTAACGACATATTCTCAATATAAGAGATATCAAATTGAGCCCTTTCAATCATTTTTTCTATGGTGTTGGCATAACCATATTTTACCATGCCCCACGATGTAATACCTGGTCGCACATTGAACAAACGGCAATAATACGGAGCTTGTTCGATAATTTGGTCTACAAAATATCTACGTTCTGGACGAGGTCCTACAATAGCCATATCTCCTTTCAGAACATTATAAAATTGAGGTAACTCATCAATTCTATATTTACGCATAAAACGTCCAAATGGAGTAATCCGTTCATCATTTTCACAAGATAAACGTGGTACACCATCCTGTTCTGCATTTTCATACATGGTTCTAAACTTATACATCATAAAAGGAATTCCATGTAAACCTACACGCTCTTGCTTATACAATACTTCCCCTTTTGAATCTAATTTAATGCGTAAAGCAATAATTACAAAAAATGGCAATCCAATCAACAAAACCATACTAGAAAGGAGGATATCAAATAAGCGCTTCAAATTGAGCTGAAAATCGCTCATTTGTATTTCTAGTAAATCAATTAAAGGTACAGCATAAATACTATTCATTTTCACACTACCAGTTAATATTTCAAACAAACTTGGTACAATTTTTATTTTAATATTTTTCGACCACAACGACTGCATCAATTGATAAATACCATCTTCAGTAATACTATCAACAGCAATAATAACAACATCAACAGAATATTTCTTTAAAACGTTATTGATATCCACAATAGAGCCAACTACACTGCTATTATTAACTTTTCTTGTTTCATTTTTTTGTAATGCCACAAAGCCTTCTATTATGTAACCTAAAGATTGGTTCATTTCCGAAAGTTGCTTTTCTAATTTAAAAGCTTTTTCTCCTACACCCAATACCAATGTCCGTAAACCTATTTTTCGCGTGTGAATAAGATGGGCTGATTGTGTAGTAATAAGTAACCGAAAGGCATATGTTAGACTAAAATGGAGTATAAAATAAACAAAAAAAGAAATATAGTAAAATGTGTATGAGGCAACAGGATCGTCCATCAATACAGAAAAAAACACAATCAAGCTACCAAAAAAAACACTAAGAATTGTAGTGAAGAATTCTGACAATCGCGATTTAAAAAACGGAGTATTATAATATCCTGATACTACGTATAAAACTATCCAAAAGAAAGGGACAAGTAACATAGTAACACGTGCATTGTACATGGGTACAAACATTTGAATATCCCGAATAGCCACTAAATCAATTTCAATACGCCGAAATACATAGAATAAAAACCACGCTAATACAGCTGTTATGTAGTCTGCGAGAACATATTTGATTACTTGCTTTTTGTGGTTCACTATATATAATCTAATTAAATTACTTTCGCAAAATTACAAAAGTTCCGTCTTTTTGCAATTTTATTATTCCATATCCTGCATATAATTTTCGATTTTTGTCAAATACCATATTGAAATACGGAATAATATGTTGTATTTCTGCAATTTCTTTATCGGTTTCTGAAACAAAAGGGATAAATAATAAAGGAATTCTAAATTGTTGTAATAAATTTTGAAGAAATCCATCTGAAAGTACACCAAGAGCAACATTAGCACTATTTTGTTGAATGGTTGCACTTAGATTTTGCAATTCAGAAAAAACAATTAATACATTATTTTCTGATGTTTCCCACAAGTCATACGCTATTTCAGGTATCTCAGACACATAATGCCTTAATTTAACGACATTATCCACCAATAAATACATTCGTTGGGGTAATAGTTTGGTATACATTTTATGTACTAAATTTTCGTTCGTAGCATCACAAAGCACACCATATTTATTATCAAAATAACAAAAAGCTATATGAGCATTTCTCAATTCATCTACGTACTGTTTAACCACAATATTATTCTGCTTTATCATTCTTTACATTCAAGTCGAAAAATATCTTGTAAACATTTTTTCACACTCACAAGAAGTTGTTTTTACTATTTTATTGTATCTTTACGATTTGATTTATTCTTTTTACTTTAAAAAAGTGAAAATCGAATTATGCGTACAAATATACAATGATTTTGTACAGTTTTTATCACAGCGATAATAAAAACACACTATATGACAAACAATTGGATTGTAAAAGAGCTTACAACGGAAGAATCTGAACACACTGAACATTTAATTAAGGATTTGGGGATAAGTCCAATTTTGTGCAAACTACTCGTACAAAGAGGCATACACACAATGGAAGAAGCAAAAAACTTTTTCCGACCTCAATTAAGTCAGCTACACGACCCTTTCTTACTCAACGACATGGACAAAGCAGTAGCACGCTTAAATAAAGCCATGAGAAAGAAAGAAAAAATCTTGATATATGGCGATTACGATGTAGATGGTACAACAGCAGTAGCTGTGGTATATAAATTTTTACAACAGTTTTATTCAAGTATTGATTCGTATATCCCAGATAGATACGAGGAAGGCTACGGCATTTCATACAAAGGAATTGATTATGCTGCAGAAAATGGTTTTTCTCTGTTAATTGTACTTGACTGTGGCATTAAGGCTATAGAGAAAGTGCGTTATGCCAAAGAAAAGGGGATTGATATTATTATTTGCGACCACCATACTCCTGACGAAATTCTTCCTGATGCTATTGCAGTATTAGACCCTAAAAGAGTTGATTCTACGTATCCATATCCTCATTTATCTGGTTGCGGTGTTGGGTTTAAACTCATACAAGCTTTTGCTATAAATAATCATATTGACTTTGACAACATTACCCCTTTTCTTGATTTATTAGCCGTTAGTATTGCATCTGACATTGTCCCCATTACAGGCGAAAATAGAATCTTGATGTTTTTTGGCTTAAAACAACTAAACGCGAATCCATGTGTTGGGCTACAAGCCATTATTGATGTATGTGGCTTGAGAGGCAAAGAAATCACTACTTCTGATATCGTTTTTAAAATAGGTCCACGTATTAATGCATCAGGCAGAATGAGATCTGGCAACGAAGCAGTAGAGTTATTAGTTAGTAAAAATCTAAGCTTTGCTAAGGCTAAAAGCGACTGCATAGACCAATACAATCAAGAACGCAAAGATTTGGACAAAAAAACAACAGATGACGCTAAAGACTTCATCCAAGGGAACGAAGATTTTGAACACAGAAACTCCATCGTCGTTTATCATCCTGAATGGAGTAAAGGAGTTATTGGTATTGTGGCATCTAGGCTGAGCGAATTATACCACAAACCTACTATTGTTCTTACGCTTTCAAATGGTTTTGCTACTGGTTCTGCACGTTCTGTTACTGGTTTTGATATTTATAAAGCAATAGAATCGTGTCGGGATTTGTTAGAAAACTTTGGAGGACATATGTATGCTGCTGGATTGACCATGAAAGAAGACAATGTGTCAATTTTTACAGAACGTTTTGATAACTATGTCCGCGAAAATATTACCGAAGAGCAAACACAACCTCAAATAGATATTGACGCCATTATCCGTTTTAGTGATATAACGCCAAAGTTTTTTAATATATTACAACAATTTGCACCATACGGTCCTGAAAACATGAAACCTATCTTTGCAACCCATAAAGTTACAGATTTTGGCTCCAGCCGACTAGTAGGAAAAGAATTAGAACATCTAAAACTAGAACTAACTGAGCCCAACTCAGAAAATGTAATGAATGGAATTGCTTTTGGGATGGGAGAAAAATTTAGTGCTCACATTAAAGACCTCAAACCAATCGATATTTGTTATACGTTGGAAGAAAACGTCTTTAATGGAAATAAAACCATCCAACTAATGATAAAGGATATGAAAATTAATGAATAAATAGCAGTTAATAACCTAACATGTACCACGAAATTTTACATACATATTGGGGATATTCTGAATTCCGTTCATTACAACTTGATATTATTCAGTCTATTGGAAACGGCAAAGACACCTTGGGCTTAATGCCAACTGGTGGAGGTAAATCGCTTACTTTTCAAGTACCAGCTCTAGCAAAAGAAGGTTTGTGTTTGGTCATTACTCCTCTTATTGCTTTGATGAAAGACCAAGTAGAAAACCTGAAGAAAAGAGGAATCAAAGCAACTGCCATATACAGTGGCATGAGCTATGAAGAAATGATGATTGCTATAGATAATTGCATGTATGGGAATTATAAGTTTTTATACGTTTCTCCCGAACGACTTTCAACTCGAGCTTTTTTACTTAAAATACCTCATCTACAAATCAATCTTATTGCCGTTGACGAATCTCATTGCATTTCACAATGGGGATACGATTTTCGTCCTTCATATCGTCAAATAGCATCTATTAGAGAACATTTACCTACAGTACCTATTTTAGCTCTTACGGCTACAGCAACCCCCGAAGTAGTACGCGACATTCAAACACAACTCAAATTTGCTGCACCAAATGTGTTTCAAAAAAGTTTTGTTCGGAGCAATTTAATTTATATTGTACGTCAAACCGATGATAAACTGCAACAATTACTACAAATACTTCAAAAAGTGCCTGGTACTTCTGTTGTATATGTAAGAAACAGAAAAAAAACAAAAGAAATAGCTGATTTTTTAAACGAAAACAATATCCCTGCTAATTATTTCCACGCAGGACTTAGTAATAATACCAAAGATGAACGCCAACAAAAATGGAAAAATGATGAATGTCGTGTAATGGTATCTACCAACGCATTTGGTATGGGCATAGATAAACCAGAGGTACGTACTGTTATCCATTTAGACTTACCAGATAGCATTGAAAACTATTTTCAAGAAGCTGGTAGAGCTGGTAGAGACGAAAAAAAGGCGTATGCCATACTACTGTATAGTAATGCTGATAAAGTAAAAATTGAAAAAAGAATACGAGACAACTTCCCTGAAAAAGAAAAAATTAAAGAAATTTACGAAGCCATATCCAATTACCTGCAAATACCCGTAGAAGGGAAAGAGGGAGCTGTATATGATTTTGAGATATTTGATTTTTGTGCCAAATTCCACTTTCCAGCTTTACTTGTTCATAGTGCAATCAATATTCTAGAACAAGCAGAATATATATGCTATACAGAAGAAGTAGACAGTAATTCGCGCATTCTATTTACTGTTTCGCGTGATGATTTGTATGCAATTAACAACTCCCATATACATTCAGAAAAAATAATCCATGCTCTTTTACGCTCATACACAGGACTATTTACGGATTATGCATACATCAACGAAGAGATAATTGCACAACGTGCTGGATTAACAGTAGACGAAACAATTCAGACACTAATCTTTTTAGCTAAAACTAAAGTTATTCAATATATTCCTCGAAAAAAAACACCTTTTATTACCTACACCCAACAACGACAAGAAAAACGATATCTAAAAATTCCGAGAGAAGTATACGAAGAAAAAAAAGAACGTTATGTAAAGCGTATCGAATCAATGATTGCCTACGCTACAAATACTACCGTTTGCCGAAGCCGAATGCTTTTGCATTATTTTGGCGAAAGCAACACACATGATTGTGATCAGTGTGATATTTGCTTGACACGTAAAAAAAATGATTTAGCCAACCAAGAATTTCAACAACTTTGCACTACCATAAAAACAACTTTACTAGAAAAAGCACTAACCATACACGAATTGTCAGCAAAATACAACCACCAAAAAGAAAAAATCATTAAAACTACACGATGGATGCTTGACCAAGGAGAGATATATTGTGATGATACGTTGAAATTACATCTTAATAAAACAAAATGAAAGCTGAATTAACCATATTAGGATGCGGATCTGCTATGCCATCGTATGGCAGATTTTCCGCTTCACAGGTGTTATCTGTACGCGATAAAAGTTTCATGATTGATTGTGCTGATGGCACTCTCTTTAGAATGAGAGAAATAGCTATCAAAACAAATCGTCTCAATCACATATTTATTTCGCATTTACATGGAGACCACTGTTTTGGGCTTATGGCTGTATTATCTACCTTAGGCTTGATGAAAAGAACCGCTGATATATATATTCATGCCCACCCTGATTTGGAAAATTTGCTACAACCCCACTTACGCTATTTTTGTAACGATTTAACATACAAAATCTTTTTTGTACCCTACAATCCGCTACAAAGCGAAATAATATACGAAGATAAATCACTAACAGTAACAACCATCCCATTACGCCACGGCATACCTACTTGTGGATTTCTTTTCAAAGAAAAACCTCAACAACTCCATATCAAACGAGATATGATTGATTTTTACCAAGTAGGAATAAAAGATTTGAATGCCATTAAAGACGGAAAAGATTACATAACAAACCAAGGAGAAACAATACCAAACTCCTTTTTTACAACTCCAGCCAGCCCACAAAAAAGCTATGCTTATTGTTGTGATACAGCATATTCTGAAAAAATAATACCCATAATAGAAGGGGTAGATTGTTTGTATCATGATGCTACTTTTGCCGAAAATGAAGTACTCAGAGCAAAAAAAACATTACATTCTACAGCAAAACAAGCCGCAACAATTGCCTCAAAAGCACAAGTAAAACAATTACTATTAGGACATTTCTCAGCTCGCTACCCACATGTATCCGTTATTTTAAACGAAGCTCAAACAATATTTGCCAATAGTATAATAGCCGAAGATAAAAAAACATATACTTTTTAGACAAAAAATAACACTTACTATCCAAAAATACGCCTTTAGCTAACTAATTTTAACGTAGATAGAATACCGTAAGTTCGATATTTTTTTCGTATATTTGCACGCAATAATTTTAATACCTAAATCGTATGTCGTTTATTGCAGATAAAATAGCTTTTGATGGGTTAACATTTGATGATGTACTCCTCATCCCCGCATTTTCCGAAGTTCTTCCACGCGAAGTAAATCTTTCTACAAAGTTTTCTAGAAATATTGAATTAAAAATTCCTTTTGTAACAGCTGCCATGGATACCGTAACCGAGGCAAAAATGGCTATTGCAATTGCTCGAGAAGGAGGTATTGGTGTTATCCACAAAAACATGTCAATAGAGGAACAAGCTCGACAAGTAGCCATTGTTAAACGTGCCGAAAACGGTATGATTTACGACCCCGTTACCATTAAACGAGGATCTACTGTGGCTGATGCCCTTGCTATTATGGCGGAATACAAGATTGGAGGAATACCCGTAGTAGATGATAACAAAATTCTAGTAGGCATTGTTACAAACCGCGATTTACGTTTTGAACGTAATCTTGACCGTTTTATCGACGAAGTAATGACAAAAGAAAATTTGGTAACTACCAAACAATCTACCGATCTTGAATCAGCAGCTCAAATACTACAGCAATATAAAATTGAAAAATTACCTGTAATTGATAATAATGGCAAACTTATTGGATTGGTTACATACAAAGACATAACTAAAGCCAAAGACAAACCTATGGCGTGCAAAGATGCCAAAGGACGATTGCGTGTTGCTGCAGGCGTTGGAGTAACTGACGATACCTTAGATAGAATGCAAGCCCTAGTAGATGCAGGGGTAGATGCTATTGTTATTGATACTGCTCACGGACACTCAATTTCTGTAATTGAAAAACTAAAAGAAGCAAAAAAACGTTTTCCCCAAATTGATATTGTAGTAGGAAATATTGCAACAGGAGAAGCTGCTAAAACATTAGTGGCTGCTGGAGCCGACGCTGTAAAAGTAGGCATCGGTCCAGGTTCCATCTGCACAACAAGAGTGGTAGCTGGCGTAGGTGTACCTCAATTAACAGCTGTATATGATGTAGCCAAAGCCCTAAAAGGAACAGGTATACCTTTAATTGCAGACGGAGGACTTCGCTATTCAGGAGACGTTGTAAAAGCATTAGCCGCAGGAGGTTTTTCTGTAATGATAGGCTCCTTGGTCGCAGGAACAGACGAAAGTCCAGGTGAAACCATCATATTTAACGGCAGAAAATTTAAAACATACAGAGGAATGGGTTCTTTAGAAGCAATGGAAAAAGGATCTAAAGACCGCTACTTCCAAAGTGGTGAGTTTGATGTAAAAAAATTGGTACCAGAAGGCATTGCCGCACGAGTTCCTTATAAAGGCTCTTTATACGAGGTAATTTTTCAGATGGTTGGTGGATTACGTGCTGGAATGGGCTATTGTGGAGCTCGCGATATAGAAGAATTGCACAATGCTAAATTTACACGTATTACTGCTGCTGGAGTAAAAGAAAATCACCCTCACGATGTAACTATCACTCACGAAGCACCTAATTACACTAGAGGAGAATAAACTAAATTTTGATTGTATGAAAAAATGGATTGTGTTTATATTTGTCAGTTTAAGTGTTAGCTACACCCTAGCTCAAAAAAACACTATAGTAACTATTGATCAAAAACCTATTTCAATAGAAGAATTTGAATATTACTATAATAAAAATAATACAAATGATTTGCAGCAAAAAATGCCTGTTGAAGAATATATGCAATTGTTTGTAAACTTTAAACTGAAAGTACATCAAGCTTATATGTTACAAATGGATACAGCCCAAACATTTAAACAAGAACTAGAAGGATACCGTAATCAACTAATAAAACCATACTTAACAGATAACGAAAAAATTGATGATCTCGTAAAAGAAGCTTACCAACATTTACTCGAAGATGTTGATGTTAGCCACATTTTAATACGACTAAATGCAAACCCAACCCCTGCAGACACCATTGCTGCATACACAAAAGCAATGACCGCATACAAAAGAGTAACAAATGGTGAATCATTCGAAAAAATCGCTGTCGAATTTTCAGAAGACCCTACCGTACAAGAAAACAAAGGAAGGTTAGGCTTCATTACAGGCATGATGGTTGTCTATCCTTTTGAAAAAACAGCATATACAACTCCTGTCGGTCAAGTCTCAGCACCAATCAGAACAAGGTTTGGATACCATATTATTAAAGTACACGACAAAAGAAAAACACAAGGAGAACGATTGGTTGCACATATTTTGAAACGTATACCAGAAGATGCATCAGAAAAACAAAAAGCAGCTATTGAACGCTCAATAAAGAGTATATACGAAGATTTAGCCAAAGGAGCTGATTTTCAACGTCTAGCTCAAGCAAACTCCGACGACCAGTCATCTGCCAACAAAGGTGGGGAAATTTCTTGGGTAGGAACAGGAAAAACAACTCCCGAATTTGAAAATGCTGTGTTTAATCTCCAAAACATTGGAGACATCTCTCAGCCCGTAAAAACAGAATTTGGCTGGCATATTATTAAATTGCTCGACAAAAGGGATATTATGACATTGCAAGAAGCATATCCCCTAATTGAACCTCGCGTGAAAACTGATGAACGAGCAAACATTATTGCCAATAGCTTTATAGAAAAACTTAAAAAAACATACAACTTTAAAAGTTATCCTACAAACCTACATGCATTACAGACTCTACTGGCACAACCAAACGATAACATACTCGAACAAACAAAAACATACAACTTGCCTATTTATACATTTGCCGATCAGGTTATAACTCAATCAGACCTAATTGTGTTCTTACACCAACAAAACTACACAAAAAACCCTATTGACCTTTCTCTCCTTGATATATTGGCAAATCAAGTAGCAAATAACACTATTATCAAGTACGAAAATAGTATGTTAGAGAAAAAATACCCTGAATTCGGACTCCTCATGAATGAATATAAAGAAGGTATTTTATTATTTAATATTAGCAATGAAATGGTTTGGTCTAAAGCCTCAAAAGATATAGAGGGACTAACTGATTTTTTTGAAAAGAACAAAAAAAGTTATGCTTGGGATAAACCCCGTTTTAAAGGAGCTATTATTTACTGCGACTCAAAACAATCTTTTAAAACTGCAAAAAAAATAGCTAAAGCAACCCCCGAAAAAGAACTATCAACAAAACTTAAACAAACATTGAATTCAAACGAAAAAAATGCTGTAAAAATCGAAACGGGACTTTTTGCTGAACAAACAAATCCAGTCGTAGACAAACTTGTATTTAAAAAGGGGAAATTAGAAAAAAATAACGATTATCCCTATATATTTACCAGCGGGAATATCCAAAAACATTATCCTGATTCGTATCAAGATATACGAGGCATTGTGATAAATGATTACCAAAATTATCTCGATAAACAATGGATAGAGGAACTACGATCAAAGTATCCCATAGTAATAGATACTAGCGTTTTAAATAGTTTAAAGTCTAATAATGAATAAACGTTATTCCTTCTATCTCATTCTTATCACCTCCACACTATTGGGATGTAATAAGGTGAACATTACAGTCGACTCAGATCGGGTGCCTGTTATGTCTGTAAATAATGAAGTGTTATATGCAGATGAAATAGAAAATATATTACCTGCAAACATAACAGGAAAAGATAGTGTTAACTTTGTGGAAAATTATAAAAAAAACTGGGCAATCAATATTTTATTATACGAAAAAGCTGAACAAAACCTACGTTCAACAGAAGAAATAGACTTGTTAACCGAAGAATACCGAAAACAACTAATTATTAATAGATATCAGCAAGAGCTTATTTCTCATAAATTAAAAAACATAAGCAATGATACATTAATAAACGT
>Ga0255344_1002214_pt1 | contig 24175 bp, 19 predicted proteins | sample wastewater_treat_5_FD_192414 | JGI IMG/M metagenome (GOLD analysis project Ga0255344, IMG submission 192414) | Wastewater microbial communities from Lulu Island WWTP, Vancouver, Canada - plant18 | ecosystem: Engineered > WWTP > Wastewater > Unclassified | place: Canada: Vancouver, British... | reverse complement strand
TACACGAGATCCGCTATTTAACCGCGGGGGTCGCCGAGGCGCTTCGCTTAGCGCTAAGGGCGCGGGGACGGCGAAGCCGAGAGTATTCGGGCGCGGGGATTGCTTCGCAATTTTAGCTCCCATTGGGTTCTTCAATATTAACGAAATCCTATTTAAACGCCCCATTGGGACAAGCGGAGCACGCAAAGGCGCGTTGCTTGGAGCGGAGGACGCGGGGACGGCGAAGCCGGTAACATCTGGACACGAAAATTGCTACGCGGTTAATTAGTTAGTTATTTTTTTGAAAAACTATTTTTCCGGGCCTTGCCCTGACATTTCGACGAAGGAGAAATCGTCATGAGGCATTAGCAAATTAGCAGATTAGCAAACTAGCCCATTGAAATAATGGTGCGAAATGTTAAATTTACTCTTGCGCCCATTACCTTTTTCGTTGGAGGTAAGCGATGCAACCAATTTTTTTGAGTTGCACCTTGCATCACTAATAAGCTACCATGTTCGAGGGAAAGTGAAACGGTAGGCACATTATTTTCTTTGGCCTTTTTATGTCGGAATAAAAAATTTCGTTCAGCGCCAAAGCTCATGCTTGCAATGGCACCTTCGTCTTTCAGCATTTTTTCATCGTCACTGTGATATGCCATTCCTTCCTCTCCGCTGTGGTATAAATTCAACAAACAGGAATTATAAGTACTTCCGGTTTTTTGTTCAGCAACTTTTTTCAAATCGAGTAAAGTGTTTGTCCAAGGCAGAGCATACTTCGTCGACTTTGAATAAGTATATGAAAAAGGATGATTGCCATACCAAGCGACTTTACGTTTTGTGATTATGTGCTTACCTAAAATAAAAGCCTCGTCATTTTTCCACTCAATAGTATTTAGTAAATCATCGAGATAAAAATCGGATTCTTTAGCAGAAAATATTTTCCCGAAATATAACACTTCGCCATCGGAAGGAAGTAAGTTTAGGTTGGGGAAGAGCATGATATTAATTTTGGATTTTGGATTGGGCTCCCATTGGGTTCTTTAATTTTAACGAAATCCGCTATTTAACCGCGAGGAGCCACTTAGTGGCTAACGCAAGGAAGGCGCAAAGGACGCGGAGGCGGCGAAGCCGAGTGCAGGAGGGCGCAACGATTGCTTCGCAATTTTTTCGGACAAAAGGTTTTTGACATAAAAAAGTAAATTTCAAACGCACCTTAATAATTAAATATTCTCAGAAACTTGCTGGCGGGGTGTTTTGCCGAACTTCGCTCCCATTTTCAAATTTTCAAATCGTCACATTTTCAAATAGTCAATCATTTTTCTTCAAACCACCCCGAATACATCACATAGTTATCGGCGATGCCTTCGATGAGGCGTTTTACTTGTTCGGGATCGATGGACTTTACTTTTTTGGCAGGAACTCCTGCGTAGATACTTCCTGATTCTACGTGTGTGTTTTCTAACAGAACTGCTCCTGCTGCTATTATCGAATTGGATTCAACAACACAATGATCCATCACAATTGAGCCCATACCAATTAATACATTGTCATGTACCGTACATCCATGTACTAATGCATTATGTCCGATGGATACATTGTTTCCAATTACTGTTGCAGCCTTTTTATAGGTACAGTGAATAACAGCTCCATCTTGAACATTTACTTTATTGCCCATAGTTATAGTATGCACATCTCCTCTTACCACTGCGTTAAACCATACACTGCACTGATCACCCATTGTTACTTGTCCTACAACAGTTGCATTTTCTGCTAAATAACATCCGTTTCCGAATACCGGAGAAATACCGTGGACCGGTTTTATCAAAGCCATAATTTATTTTTTTTCAAATATACTCATCATTTATTTTCACGAAAGATTTCATACTGAACAGAAGTTTGTCCGTGAAGTATAGTTTCTTTACAAAATTTCATTCCTACTTTTTCCATCACTTTTATCGATGCACCATTTTCTTTGACAGCATTCGCAACAATGCGTTCTAAATTCAGTGTGTTAAATCCGTAGTCGATGCAGGCCAACGATGCTTCGGTTGCGTAACCTTCATTACGATGTTCTATTAAGAATCGATAGCCTAAATCCACTTCATCAATATCAGGATGATATTTTAGTCCGCACCAACCTATCACTTTCTCATCCGACTTCCTCACAACACCCCATCGTCCCATGCGATGTAATTTATTGTAGTCATAGTTCTCCAGAAATGATTTCGCGTCTTCTAATGAAGCAAAAGGCCCATCGCCTGTAAACTGTAATACTAAAGGATCCAAATTAAGTTCAAAAGCAAACGCTGCATCTTCAGGAGTAAGCTCTCTGATGATGCAGCGTTCGGTTTGAAGTATTTCTTTCATTGCAGTAATTTTCTTACTGCAATAATAAAGAATCTCTTTTTAATTTTCAGCAATTAACTCATTACATCTTTTGGATGGTACCTGCAGCAGCTCCTTGTGCTGATGTTAATCGGAAATGATAAATTCCATTTGCATATCCCGAAACATCTAATGTAATTTGGTTTTCACCTGCAACAACAGCCGATAATTTACGTGTTTCTAAAACTCGTCCCATATTATCAACTACTTCTAATTGAACAGGAGAAACGGTGCGTAAGTAGAACGGAATAATCACTTGGCTTTTCGCAGGATTAGGATAAGCATTTGAAGTGATGATAGCACCATTATTTTCTTTGATAGCTGTCATTAAATCATATTTTATCTGCGCTTGCGTTGCAGCATTTTGAATATCGTCCAATTCATTTCCAGCGATCAATGCAAATGCTACAGTTACTGAATCGTTCGTAGCTATTGTAAACGGACCAGTTCCAACTACATCAATAACATCATTCCCGGACCCTGTCCCACCTGCAGTTGCACGAGGAGTAGAAAGAGCAGTAAATTTTTCTGTATCATCAAAACCATTCGACAAATCTAATCCGCCTCCACCGGTAATATTATCAATCGCATAGTGATTAAATCCACCAACACTAGTAAGCAATTTTATTCCTGCATATAATCCGCCGGCATCGGTACACCAAGCATATCCCATTTTAAGACCAGCATCTTCAGCAGCCTTATTATTCGCATACGTTTGAATATCCCAATCAGACATTATTCCTGCCCATAAATTACTCAATGTAGACGTTCCTGTATTTTTTATAGTATACTCGAAAATATGGTATTTCGAATCAGGAGCGTTTATCCAAGATGCAGAGCGGTGAGAAATCGATACATGTTGAGAAACAGGAGCAATGTTATCGTTAAATCTTCCATAAGTATCGAAATCAGACCATACCGGAGGATCATTCTTTTGGATAGTTTGCACTACTGCAAAGTCTTCATCAGTAGCTCCTGCTGTTGCGCCACGAACATTATCAGAAACGCCCGAAGAAGTTCCTACCATGAATCCAGTTTCGTAGGCTAACGTACCGTTGTTTTGGTAATCGAAACCTAATCCGTCGGCTTGAGAAACGCTATTATAACATAATCTTCCTTTACTAGTATTTGTAGTGAAGATATCGTTCATAGTAATATTTAAGTAATCAACGTTTACTGTTTCTTTGAATACTTGGAAAGCTGTATACGATCCATCAGTAAATGTTAACTTGAAGGTGATTACCGTATTTTGTGGAGCATTAGAATTAATTTTCACTGTAAAAGGATCAGCAATATTATTAGTCGTAGCCATTGTCCCTAACACACCTATTGTAGTTGAACCATCAAGAATTGTAACGTATGTTGAAGTAGAAGTTAATGTAACACCTAATGCTGTTGTAGGTGATAAATAGTTTGTAAAGTCTCCTGTAATTCGCAATGTATCATTCACTATAAACACATTATCATTATTATCAACTACGTTCAAGTTTTTTGCTCGTACAGATGGCCCACTATTCAAAAGTGCATTATATAAGTTGATTCTGCCACTTCCTAATTGATTTATAAGTCCTCCGTTAGCAGCAACGCCATAAATATTGTCGGCTGAAATTCTTAATTGCTCTCCAATTTGCAATGCATTAAATGAAGGGTTTTGCGACTTCACTATCGCTGCACATCCTGCCGCTATTGGCGATGCCATAGATGTACCACTATAACTTACGTATGAGTTATCGTAAACTGTTGAATAGATATTGCTACCAGGAGCACAAACATCAATGTATGTTCCATAATTCGAGAAACTAGATTTCGAATCGTTAGTACTTGTAGCTGCAATACAAAATGCATTTTCATATGCTGCAGGAAAAAACTCTAAACTTGAATTATTATTTCCTGCTGCAACAACTACTAAACTATTTTTATTAAATGTTGCATAATCGATTACTTGTTGTCCGAATGATCCGCCACCGGCACCTCCCCAAGAGCAATTGATGATTTGACATCCTGCATCAGCAGCATAAGTAATTCCTTCATAAGCTTTCGTAAGTGCACCTGAAGCATCAGCGATTTTAACTGGGATAAATTTACATTTGAATCCAGGGCCTGCCACTCCTACTCCATTATCGGTTACTGCATCGGCACAACCTGACACGTGACTTCCGTGATCACATGTACCACATGTTCCTACCTGAGCATCGTTATCGTTTTCACCAACATCCCATCCTGAGAAATTATCTACATAACCATCATTGTCATCGTCAATGCCATTCACAGGATCTGCATAATTATGTTTGATGTTAGCAGCTAAATCCGGGTGATCGGTATCGGTACCTGTATCGGTGATTCCAATAACAACATTCGTATCTCCTTGTTGAATTCCCCAAGCATCAAACAACTTCACTTTAGCAAGAAACCATTGAGTTGATTGCTGAGGATCGTTAGGTGTATAAGCAGATACTTTTGGTAAAAATTTAGGCTCTGCAAATTCTAATGTTCCAGTATTTAATAAAGCATTGATTGATTTGATCAAGTCAGCATCCGACTTATAATGCATTTCATAAATCAAACTTAAATCTACTAATTTATCTCCGTACTCGTTTGTTTCGCGAGCTGGCTTTTGGTGATTAGGAAATATTTTGTGGATATCCACTTGTCCCATGCTTGCTAAAACACGTTGAACAGAAGGAATATTCACATTCTCATTACTACATTGCGATCTGTACTGATCCTTAACTTTTAGTACAATCGTTTTTGCAATGTAATCATCGGCAGTAACGTTTGCAGGCATTTGGTAGCGACTTCCGCTAACCGGATTTCCGGCAAACAATAAGTTCGTCGACAGCACAAGAGTAGCTGCCAGCAGTTGTAAAGATTTTCGCATAGTTTGTATTGGTTCGTGCTTTACGAAGATATAATTTATCGTCGTAACCGCCAACCGCTACCCTGCATCTATCGATCAATCAGGCATTTCTTTACCTAAACACTACATTTTCACGTGATTTTCATGAATTCCATCTTACTAAAAACCAAGGGATTCATGGTTTTATACATTAATACAGCATTTACACCAAAATCAGAGTTGAACTGCCAATTGAAGCTTAATTTCCGTTTTATGGCTATTCTCAATGGCATCATTTCCACTTCCAATCGTCTCGGTTCCGGGATAAATGCTTCTTCCCGCTCTAATCCACAAATCAATGCCACGATAGGGCCTTAATCGTGTCATAAAATAAACTCGTTTGCCGCTGCCGTACATAGGACTAATACTATAACTACCTGGAATATCTTGTTCATAGCTATAAATTCTTGTTTCGTAACTATCGGTAGTGAATAATCCCAAACGAAGTGCAAATGAATATGGTTTACCTAAAGGCTTATATATCACATCTTGATAAATAACACTTCCTCCGCTTTGTTGAGTAGTAACATTTTTTACATACTCTACCCTACTTTGAAAATACCAATCCGTACCCGATTTAAACTTCACTTGAAAACGATAACTCTGCGTATTAACGGGGATCAATATTTCAGCGCCTTGTGTTTGCAAAGGATTATTCTGCTCTTTATGCATAATATGCCAGCGCAAATACAATTCTGTCGTTCTGGTTGGCGTATAAGTAAATTGCACAAATTGATCATTCCCACTGGATGGAGCACTCACTTGATATTTCAACCAAGGGAACTTAAATAAATCGCAATACAATGAGAGTTTATATGGCTTAGCAATAACAAATTGTAATCCCATGTAAGTACCGCTTTCATTCGTAACTTGTGATCCTTCTCTGAAAGCATTTGCAGTTACCGAATGATACCCTACTTCATAACGGCGATGTATAACCGAAATACTTACTCGTTTATCAACTCCGGCAATTAATCCATTAACCATCGCCTTGTTCATCTTTTCGTCAATAGCTATTTCTCCGAATACATTTAAGCTCTTAATTAATCCCGAATAATTTATACCTTGATTTATAAAATTATTTCCCTGTGCATCATGAATTTCGTAGACGTCATTCCCCGCATAAAGCGGTTCGCTGTATCCAATCCATTGTCCGGTATAACCTACACGCCAACCATTTTTCTTAAATCCTACATTAACACCGCCGATAGTTTGCGTACTATTTCCTTTGCCTTCCATCTCGGAATCGTTACGATGATATCCATCGGTTTGCACAGCATTAATCATATCACCATCCAAGCTGTCTGACTTAATTGATGCATCAACTTTCTGGAGACTAATCCATGCGTCAACATTTAATCGTCTAAAAACTGTATGAACGGCGGCTCCTCGATAAAATCCGTATTCTCCAGCAGAACTATAAGGCCGAATTCCCATGCCTTGCTTTTTCACCAGCACTGTTTCAGATCCTTTACCGAAAGCTAATCCCGACCAAGCTACCAGGCCTTGACCATATTGCAATTGATAATCGCCAATTACAAACGACTTCACAATTCGATTCGGAGTTACAAACAAATGCATGGAATAAAAATCAAATCCGTTTTTATGATTCCCTTGAAAAAAACTTTCTCCCGCATCCTTCTCCGCAGTAACATTGAAACTAAAATAATTCCCTGCGGTATAGCGGTATCTACTATACAATTTCCAAGGACTACCATCATACTTTGTTGCACCATTTTCGTCTTTGATATAGCCATTTTGGTCCTCAAGCAAACGCTGGGAGCGCAACCATATTTTTGACGACCCTTTATTTAACAAAGCCTGCGGACGAAGTTTTTCATCAACTAACGGTTCGCCTATCCGCAAATAAGGAAGTAAGCGTTGCATAATTTGCGGATCGAAATAATCGAGGGTTTGAATTTCTTCAAGTGCAATAAAGTTTCCAAAGAGTTTTCGGTGTTGAATTATTTCAAGAATTTGTACGGGATCAAATATTCCGAATGCCGACATCTCCTCTTCCGTTGAATAATTCAAATCGATTGGATGCTCCTTCAACTGCGTTTTCATCTCTTCGATTTCGGTAAAATCCTGTTCACCCGACGACTGCGAAGCAATATTTTCGATACGATCCTCCGATACTTCCTCCGGCAATTGCTGCGCCGAGCACCACACTGTTACCAACAGCATGAATGCCAATAAAACTAGTCTTCTCATTTACTTCTTCGGCAATAAAAACAATAACGAGCACACAGGAGAAAATCCTAAATCACGATGGTAAGAAGTTTCCATCATCAACTTCATTCGTTTGTAGTAAATTCCAAAACCATAAGCTGTTTGCATCGACATCCAATTAATTTCCGCCGAAAAAGTGACCATACTCAAAGGCGCATAAGAAAACCCGTTTCTAATTTCGGGCTTAGTTCCTTCGCATTGCATCACCTCACCTTGAACAGTAAACTGAGGAGAGAAACGATAATCGGCAGCAGCCGAGATAGTAATACGAGAGAAGTCCGACAACGGGTTGTACTTCGATTGAGTAATAGGAACAATTGCCATAACAGCGGTTGTTAAACGAGATGTCAACTTTGCTTGCATTCCCATAGTCACGCGATGATGATTGAGTGAACCATAATCTTCTCCAAAATTAACATGATGCATATTCCATCGCATTCCGGCAGTAATTTGCTTTCCGAATTTTCGTGAAAACCCTACTGCATAATCCTGCTCATGGTAAAGATCAAATCCCCGATCACTAACGGTTACGGATAGCCTATAATTAGAAACTAACGGCAACGACAATAAGAACATTTTCTTATCGAGTTCTTTCAACCAATAATTTCTACTGTAACGCAATCCAATTAACTGAATTGAATCTTGAGGCGATGCTCCAGGATTACCTATGAGGCTTAAATCTTCGGAATTGCTCGAAGAGAATCGATTTCTCTCGGGTAGAAAAGAAATCTGAGCACACATGAGATGTGCCATTAGCACTAACAATACTGTTAGTGAACATGTAATTTTGTTCATGATAAAAATGATAATTCCTCCAATGAAAAAGGAAGGGAAGTGAATATTAAGACTAAAGAACTATTTTCTTTTTTTTGCTGCTACTTTCTTTGTCGGTTTACTAACGACAACTTTTTTCGATTTCTCCATTTCATCAGCAGCCATCAATACTTTCTCCTTCAGATTATTTTTGAAGCCAATAATTTTCTTCAGCAAAGAAGGATCGCCGGTAGCCAACATTTGCGCTGCTAAAATTCCTGCATTTTGTGCTGCATTCAGAGCAACAGTTGCTACGGGAACACCATTCGGCATTTGAAGAATAGAAAGGATAGAATCCCATCCATCAATACTATTACTCGACTTAACAGGAACACCAATAACAGGCAATGGAGTAACTGACGCCACCATTCCAGGTAAATGTGCGGCACCACCAGCACCTGCAATAATCACTCTTACACCACGACCTGCGGCTTCCTTTGCATAATTAAACATACGTTCGGGAGTACGATGCGCAGATACCACTGTCATTTCATAAGGAATCTGGAACTGGTCTAAAATTTTAGCAGCTTCTTGCATTACAGGAAGATCACTATTGCTTCCCATTATTATTCCGACAAGTGGATTATTCATAGTATTAATCTTTAAATCGATTTATTAGTAAGTAAGTACTTTCAAAGTTTTTTGAACAACTCTAGCTTTCTCAATAGCCTTATCCAAATTATTATCGGTGATCGTTACATGTCCCATTTTACGCATAGGTTTAGTAATTTTTTTGCCATACAAATGTACGTACACTCCGTCTAAATGCATTACCTCATCAATTCCGCTATAATGTGCTTCTCCCTCGTGACCTTTCTCTCCCAAAACATTTATCATCACCGAAGGTTTAACAATATCTGTTGCTCCGAGAGGTAATCCTAAAATTGCTCTTAAATGTTGCGCATATTGAGAAGTAATATTTCCTTCTATCGTTTGATGTCCGCTGTTATGAGGACGAGGTGCAATTTCATTCACCAATACATCGCCACTCTTCGTCACGAACATCTCCACTGCAAGAATACCGATCATTCCTGTTTTCTCAATTACTTTTCGAGCGATGGCGATTGCTTTATCTGATATTTCACTACTGATACGAGCGGGACTGCATAAAAACTCAACGAGGTTTGCATCGGGATTGAACTCCATTTCCACCGCAGGATAATGAACAATTTCACCAGAAGAATTACGAGCAACAATTACGGCAATTTCCATCGAGAAGTCGATCATCTCTTCCAGCACACAAGGCGCATCGAAACAATCGTTCAACGATGAAGCATCTTTCATTTTCATCACACCTTTACCGTCGTAGCCGCCCTTTCTTAATTTAAGAATTGCGGGAAAACTATCAACATGATTTGCGAGTGCCGATTTATCATGAATGAGGTGAAAGGGTGCGGTAGGAATATTATGCGAGACAAAAAATTCTTTTTGCAATCCTTTATCCTGCACCATCGCCAAAACTTGTGGTTGCGGATATACCAAAACCCCTTCACTTTCGAGACGCTCCAAAGCACGTACGTTCACATGTTCAATTTCGATGGTAAGTACATTGACCTGCTTACCGAAATTATAGACCGTTGCTTCATCGCGAAAATCGCCATGCACAAACGACTCAGTTAAATAGCGACAAGGAGCATTTGCATCGGGATCGATAATTGCGGTGGTGATATTCAAATTCACCGCTTCCTGCAACAACATTCGGCCCAACTGTCCGCCGCCGAGCACACCCAACTTAAAGTCCTTACCTGAGAAATTGACCATCATAACGGGCGCAAAAATAACCTATAAATGATCACTCAAGTGATAACAAGCATTTACAATCGTTTATTTTTTCATCGGGGAATTTTCACAATAAAGCTCAATTGACATAACTATTAATCTTAAATTATGTCTTTTTTACTACTTTTGATAGTATCAAATGATAGTATCAATGAAACCGCCTTACGATATCACTCAGAAAATACTCCATTTAACTAGCTCAATTTCAATTAAATTAGGGAAAATTGACGCCAACCATTTATCGCGACAGTCGCCTCGTTTACGTAAAGAAAACAGGATCAAAACCATTCATTCTTCCTTAAAAATTGAAGGCAATAACTTAGAAGAAGATCAGGTAACGGCGATATTAAACCATCAAAAAATAGTTGGTCCGCAAAAAGACATTACCGAAGTATTAAATGCGATTAAGACGTATGATCACCTAAAACGCTTCCATCCTTTTTCCGAAAAATCGTTTTTAAAAGCACATGGCATGATTATGAAAAATTTATCTGACGAAGCAGGCATGTACCGATCGGGAACGGTTGGCATAGTGAAAGGAAATAAAGTTATGCATGTTGCACCTCCTGCAGGTAATGCACGCAATCTAATGCGTGATTTATTTTCATACTTAAAAAATGACGACGATCTACTATTAATTAAAAGTTGTGTATTTCACTATGAGCTTGAATTCATTCATCCTTTCAGTGATGGAAATGGAAGAATGGGAAGACTATGGCAGACGGCAATTTTAATAAAAGATTTTCCAGTATTTGAGTTTCTATCATTTGAGAAACTAATTGCGAGCACACAAGAACAATACTACAAAACACTAAAGATTTGCGACTTAAAAGGAAAATCGACTGATTTCATCGAATACATGTTAGCAATTCTAGACAAGAGCTTAGATGATTTATTGAATTACAATAATCGTCCAATGAAAACAGAAGATCGTCTTGATTATTTTATGAGCTTAGGAATCTCAAAGTTTTCTCGTCTTGATTACATGAATGTCTTTAAAGACCTATCGTCGGCAACAGCAAGTAGAGATTTGGCTAAAGGCATAGAACTGAAAATTTTTAGTAAGTCGGGCGAGAAAAACAAAACAAAATACAGTGTAATTGCTCAGTAATATTTCGATAGTTCTACCTATTGTTCCTTGATATTTTGCATTCATCACTATTAATTTGCAGTGCACTTCAAACATTTTGAATAAAATTCGAATTTCCGAATAAAACAAAAACTATGCATTTCTACATACAACACTGTTTAACAAGCAATTACAACATCCTGACAAAATAATTTTTGTAAAAAACCGACTTCCCTCAATTCTTGTCAGGTTTTTCGATTTCTTCCTCCCCAATTGCCGTTGTTTGCCTACCTTCGTGCCTTCTTATGGAAAAAGAAGTACATATACACGACAAAACGTTTGTGCCATTCATTACGGCGCCTCAATTGCAAGCTAGAATTGCCGAATTAGGTGCGCAAATCAATGAAGATTTAAAAGGCAAGCGTCCTCTGATCGTAGGGGTATTGAACGGTTCAGCCATTTTCATGGCTGATTTATTACGCGTGATCCAACTTCCATGTGAGATAGCATTTATCAGAGTGAGTTCATACTCAGGAACCGAGAGTACGGGTTCAATAAAAAATGTTATTGGCTTAACGGAAGACATTTCTGGTCGCGATGTGATACTTGTTGAAGATATTATCGACACCGGAGATACTGCTAAATACTTGTTAGAAGATTTCAAAAGCAAGAATCCTGCAAGTGTTTATTTCGCTACGCTTCTCTTCAAGCCCGCATCCTTACGTCAGGAAATTAAACCTGACTATGTAGGATTTGAAATTCCCCCGGCATTTGTTGTAGGTTATGGCCTCGACTATGACGGATTAGGAAGAAATCTCGCTGACATCTACCAACTTAAAAGTTAATAATCAGTCATGTTAAATTTAGTACTCTTCGGACCTCCGGGGGCTGGCAAAGGAACACAATCGGCTAAGCTCATCGAAAAATATCAACTCGTGCATTTATCTACGGGCGACATCTTCCGTGCTAACATTAAAGGCGGAACGGAATTAGGAACTCGTGCAAAGCAATATATGGATCAAGGACAGTTGGTTCCTGATGAAGTAACTATTGGAATGCTTGAATCGGAAGCCAATAAATATCCTGAAGCGAAAGGTTATATTTTCGACGGTTTTCCTCGTACTCCGGCACAAGCGAAAGCACTGGATGCTTTTCTTGCTTCGAAAGAAACAGGAATCACAGGCATGCTGGCACTTGAAGTTGAAGAAGAAGAATTAAGAAAACGTTTATTGATTAGAGGAAAAGATTCGGGCCGTGTTGACGATCAGGACCCTGCTGTAATCCAAAAACGTATTGATGTATATCGCAACGAGACTGAACCTGTTCGCGATTACTACATGGCACAAAACAAATACACCGGCATTAATGGAATCGGAACTATCGATGAAATTTTTGACCGTTTATGCAATGCAATTGACACATTGTAATTGTAATTACAATTTCATTTTATATTTCTATTAATACTTTCTTAATTCATTATGTCCGGTTCTAATTTCGTTGATTATGTAAAAATCTGTTGCCGCTCGGGTAAAGGAGGGCAAGGTTCTACGCATTTCCATCGCGATAAACTCACAGCTAAAGGTGGTCCCGATGGCGGTGATGGTGGTCGCGGGGGACATATCATCGTGCGAGGCAATGCTCAACTATGGACATTACTTCACTTAAAATATCGTAAACATGTTTTAGGAGAAGATGGCGGTTGCGGAAGCAGCGGACTAAAAACCGGAGCTGATGGCACTGACTTAATTTTAGAAGTACCTATTGGAACAATTGCTCGCGATGAAGAAACGGGTGAAATAGATTTTGAAATATCTGAAGACGGACAAGAAGAAATATTAGTAGCCGGTGGTAGAGGAGGAAAAGGCAACAATCACTTTAAATCATCTACTCTTCAAACTCCACGCTTTTCGCAGCCGGGTGAGCCGGGACAAGAACTTTGGAAAATTCTTGAGTTAAAATTATTAGCCGATGTAGGTTTAGTAGGATTCCCGAATGCAGGGAAATCAACTTTGCTTTCAGTAGTATCGGCAGCGAAACCTGAAATTGCTGATTATCCATTTACCACCATCGTTCCGAATTTAGGGATGGTACGCTACCGCGAAAATCAATCGTTCGTAATGGCCGACATTCCCGGAATTATTGAAGGAGCATCTGAAGGAAGAGGATTAGGAACACGATTCTTACGACATATTGAACGAAACTCTGTGTTGCTTTTTATGATACCAGTTGATACAAAAGATATCAAAGAAGAATACGGAATTTTATTAAACGAATTAAGTCAGCATAACCCTGAACTAATCGATAAACGTCGTGTAATTGCTATCACGAAATGTGATATGATTGACGATGAATTACAGACAGCTTTAATGAAAGAAATTCCGGAAGATAAAATGCAGGACAATATGAAAGTCCCGGTTTTATTTATTTCTTCTGCAACAGGAAAAGGAATCGTAGAGTTAAAAGATGTGCTGTGGTCGATGATGAACGAACAATCATTTTTATCACGTTAACGCCTTACCGAAATGCTTGAGATATTGAGGGGAATCGACACGAAACTTCTTCTCGCTATTAATGGCGCGCACTCCCCTACTCTCGACTTTTTACTTTATTGGATTAGTGATCGATTAATATGGATACCATTTTACTGCTGGTTACTCTATTCACTTTATCGTAATTATTTAAAAGAAACACTGTGGATTATTCCCGCAATAGCGGCCATGGTTGCGGTGAGTGATCAATTTTCGGTGCACATTAAAAATAACGTTGCGAGATTAAGGCCATGCCATGAACCAGCTATTCAAAATATAGTTCATTTAGTGAATGACTATTGCGGCGGACAATTCGGTTTTTTCAGTTCACACGCCTCCAATTCAATGTCGCTGGCAGTATTTGTAGCTATGATGTTACCCAAAACCAACACAGCAATACGTTATCAACTGATAGCATTTGTTTTCTTAATTGGATATAGTCGCGTTTACCTTGGCGCTCATTATCCCGGAGATGTAATTAGCGGATGGATATTCGGAGCATTCTTCGGATGGATTACAGCAACATTACTAAGAAAGAAAATCTCACCTGTTGAAACTAAATAAATAAAAATTAATTTTCTCCTATTCATAACCGTTAGTAAACCTCCTATTACTATGTTACGCAAAATAACCTTTTTCATCTGCTTGATTATCGCATCTGCATCTCAAGCTCAAAACAAATCACTTCCTGCATCGAAACCGAAATTAGTAGTCGGCATTGTTGTAGATCAAATGCGTGCTGATTACATTAGTAAATATCGCAATAAATTAGGCAGCGGAGGATTTAAAAAACTTGCTATGCAAGGATATCAATGCAGGAATACGCATTATAATTATGTACCTACTTACACCGGTCCGGGGCATGCAAGTATTTACACTGGCACCACTCCTGCAGTACATGGTATTGTAGCCAACGACTGGTTCGACAGAACAGAAAATGATACCGTTTACTGTGCAGAAGATAAATCGGTAAAAGGAGTAGGATCTGACAACTATGCAGGCAAGATGTCGCCTAAGCGATTATTAAGCACCACCATCACCGACGAACTACAACTTACAAATAGAGGTAAATCGAAAGTCATAGGAATATCATTAAAAGACCGAGGAGCAATATTACCTGCGGGACGATCGGGAGATGCAGCTTATTGGTATGATGGAGCCACAGGAAATTGGATAAGCAGTACATGGTACATGAATGATTTACCGAAGTGGGTAAAAGACTTTAACGAAAGAAAATGGCCCGATCATTATTTATCGAAGCCATGGAATACCACATTGCCGATTAGCTATTACACAGAAAGTGATCCGGATGATAGTCCGTATGAGTTGCCTTATAATGGAGAAGCCAAACCGGTATTTCCACACGATTTACCTGCACTTCGAGGAACCAGTTTCGATTTAGTTCGTCGTACGCCATTCGGAAATACAATGACCAAAGATCTTGCTTTAGCTGCGATATCGGGAGAAGAATTAGGAGCAGACAGCATAACCGATTTTTTATGTGTGAGTTTTTCTGCAACTGATTATGTAGGACATCAATTTGGCACAGATGCGATAGAACTAGAAGACACTTACATCCGACTTGACAGAGACATTGCCGACTTATTACAATATCTAGATTCACGCATTGGCAAAGGGAACTATTTAATCTTCCTTACTGCAGATCATGGAGCTGTAGTAAATCCACAGTCGTTAATCGACAAAAAACTAGAAGCAGGATTCAGTGATCCAAAAGTAATTGCTGATACTGTAAAATACTTTTTGCAAAGCAAATATGGAAGCAGTGAATACATGCAAAGTTATTTAAACGATCAGTTTTATTTAAACAGAATGAAAGTAGACTCAGCAAAGCTTGATATATGCGAAATACAACAGGGCATTGCCGATTTCATTAGATATAAAATCGACGGACTGCAAGACGTACTCACAACATGCAATATTGCAGCGACTGAATACAACGAGCCATTTAGAAATAAAATTCAAAAAGGAATGCAGCCCAAACGATCGGGAGATGTAATACTTTTATTTTCTCCTGGTTGGACCGACAAACTATTTGGAAACGGGAAACAAGGAACGACGCATGGATCTCCTTATCCTTATGATACACATGTACCTTTACTTTGGTATGGTTGGGGAATACCAGCGGGCGCAACAGCAAAGGCGATTAACATCACAGACATTGCACCAACATTATCATTTTTACTCAACATTGGGATACCTAATGGATGTACCGGAAGGGTGATAAATGAAATAGTGAAATAGTAAAAAGGGACCATTTCTGCATCTTATCTTCATAAAATATACTCCAAACAAGTACTATCTTTGCACCCATGAATTTACTTACCCTCTTATTTCTGGAAAGCTTAGGTGGCGGAGAGCTGATGGTTATTATGCTCTTTGTATTAATGTTTTTCGGCTCAGCTAAAATTCCTGAACTTGCCAAGGGTTTAGGTAAAGGAATGCGCGAATTCAAAGATGCGATGAACGGTGTTCAGAATGAAATTAAGGCTGGAATGAATAATGTTGAGAGTGAAGTCAACAAAATTAAAGACGATGTAGCTAAAGAAATTCCAGCAATGCCGGTAATTGAAAGCCATCCGATGTCACAGCCAAAGTCGGCAGCCGCACCTGAAATTGAAGCTAAAGCGGAAGTAGAAAATGTGGCAACAGAAGTAAAAACAGAAGAAGCGCCAGTAAGCAAAACTACTAGCGAATCTTAAAATAATACAATTCCTATCATTAATAGCCCCGACTAATCCTCGGGGTTTTTTATTGCTAAAGTACAATAACTGCAATTTTATTTAATTGTTTTTCAATAGATTGCATAATTTCATCCAAAATATACGCATGGAAACTATTTTTGTGCACAAAGTTTCCATAGTTTTGCACCCGAAATCATGAATATCCCATTTAACCCAAATTGTCGCATATTAGAAGGCGCCCATAAGCTCTTCAGTCGTTTTGGACTGAAAAGTGTGACCATGGACGATATAGCTAGGGATCTAGGGGTTTCAAAGAAAACCATCTACCAGCTTTACGCCGACAAAAACAAATTAGTTTGCGCTTACATGGAAAGAGAGCGCGAAGAGCATACAAAGACTATAGAAGAAATTGGAAAGGCCTCCAAAAATGCAATTGAAGAAATCATCTTAACCATGCAATTCATGAGTAAGACCTTCAATAGGATCAATCCGAATTTATTCTATGACATGCAAAAGTATCACCCCGAATCATGGGTAATTTTTCGTGAATTCAAAGAAAAATTCATGACTCAGTTGGTGATCCAAAATATTGAAAAAGGAAAAGCGGAAGGGCTTTATCGTTCAGATATAAACACCAAGATTATGGCTCGTTTCCGACTAGAGCAAGTAGAAATGGCAATGAATCCTTCCATATTTCCTGCCGACAAATACAACCACACAGAAGTACAAATGCAGCTATTGGATCATTTCATGCACGGCATCTGCACTATTAAAGGACATAAGCTCATTAACAAGTACAAAGAAATAGACGACGAATAATTTTCAATTCTTTAAAATGAAGATTCTCCATAACCGTCTATCATAAAATTATTACGATTCAACCATCATTATTGCAGTTTCAAATTTCCTGCAATATAAATATCAAAAAGTCAATAGAAATTTGCAACCCTAACAGCATTAAAGCAACTATGAAAAAAATCCTGACACTTTGTATCTTCCTGCAATCGGTGATGATTTTGCAGGCCCAGGATTCAAAAAACTCATTTACCTTAAAGCAAGCAGTTGACTACGCTTTGACGAATCAACAGAACGTAAAAAACGCATTGCTTGACGAAAAAATTGCTCAGCGTAAAGTAGATGAATTGGTGGGTGTTGGTACTCCACAAATTACCGGAGATGCCGACTTCAACAAATTTATTGAACTTCCTACCCAATTCGTCCCTGCAGAATTCTTCGGAGGAAAAGCGGGTGATTTTTACGGAGTAAAATTCGGACAACCCTATACTGCATCGGCAGGAATTTCAGCTAGTCAGTTGTTGTTTGACGGTTCCTACTTAGTAGGATTGCAAGCTTCACGTACCTACCGTGAATTGAGCAAAAAAGCAACAGCTCAAACAAAAACGGAGACAGCTGTCAACGTAAGTAAAGCTTACTATGGTGCCTTAGTATCTGACGCTCGATTAGAAATCATTGAAGCTAATATTGATCGTGTCACAAAATTATACAGCGACACAAAAGCACTCAATCAAAACGGTTTAGTTGAAAAAATTGATGTCGATCGTATTGAACTTTCACTAAACAACCTAAAAGTTGAGAAAGAAAAAATCAATCGCTTCAAAGACTTAAGTTATGCGTTGCTAAAATTCCAAATGGGATTTGATCCGCATCAAACTATAACATTAAGTGATAAGCTAGATGAATCAGTATTACAAAACGTAGTAATTGCCGATTCAGTTGATGCAGCTAAACGTCCGGAGTTTGCATTAGCAACAGTGCAACGTAAACTTCAAGAATTAGATCTAAAAAGATACAAATCGACTTACTACCCTAGCCTAGTTGCATTTGGATCGGCAAGTTACAATGCATCACGTAATGAATTCAACATCTTCGATACACAATACAAATGGTATCCTACTGTTGTTGCGGGCTTAAAACTATCTATTCCTATTTGGGATGGTCTACAAAAGCAAGCTAAGATTTCGCAAGCACGATTATCGCTCGAAAAAGTTGACAATTCCATTTCGATGTTAAAGAACAGCTTCGCTTTAGAATACGAATCGGTGAGAAGCAATTATGAAAACAACTTATCGTCGTTAAAAACAGTAAAGAAAAACCAAGAGCTTGCTACTGAAATCTCACGCGTATCGAAAATAAAATACGATAACGGAGTTGGATCATCACTCGAATTAGTGGATGCTGAAAGTTCAGTAAAAGAAGCAGACGCAAATTATTTTAACACACTTTACGATGCCATTATTTCTAAAATTGATTTAGAAAAAACATTAGGCACAACAGGCTACTAATCACATTAAACTACCCAATCTGTAAAACCTATTATATGAAGAACTTTGTTTATATTCTGCTTTCTGCAGTGTTAATATCTTCTTGTTCATCGGACGAGCTCGCAAAGAAAAAAGCAAAACTCGACGAATTAAAAAAACAAGAAACAGAAATCAAATCTCAAATTTCCACTCTTGAAAAAGAAGTTGCAAAATTAAGCGGCACAAAAACGACGGCACCTCATGAAGTGTCAGTCACAAAAATGGCTACTACTTCCTTCAATCATTATATTGAAGTACAAGCGCATGTTGATGGCGATGAAAATATCGCGGTTAGTGCAGAAGTACCGGGAACAGTTAGCAAAATCAATGTTAAAGTTGGTGATCGAGTAACCAAAGGAAGTGTACTTGCAGAACTCGACAATCAAACTTATGTAAAGTCGCTAGACGAATTACAAAATGCTCGTGATTTTGCAAACACCTTATATCTAAAACAAAAAGCACTTTGGGATCAAAAAATCGGCACTGAAGTTCAATATTTACAAGCTAAAAATTCACTTGAATCACTTGACCGCAAAATAGCTACTGTACGTGAGCAATTAGCGATGACAAAAATCAAAGCACCGATATCAGGAACGGTAGATGCGATGGATTTAAAAGTGGGCCAAATGTTTTCTCCAGGAATGCCAGGAGTAAGAGTTGTAAATCTTGATGAATTAAAAATTAAAGCTGAAGTTGCAGAAGCATACATATCAAAAGTTAAGAAAGGAGATGATGTAGAAATTACCTTCCCTGATATAGCGCAAAGCATTAAAGCTAAAATTACTTATTCAGGAAAAGTTATTGATCCGTTGAATAGAACATTTGGTGTTGAAATTTCAATCAACCAAAAAGCTGTTGAATTACATCCGAACATGGTAGCGATTATAAAAATTGCTGATTACGCTGCGAAAGAAACATTCGTTTTACCTGCCAGCGTAGTTCAAACTACTCCAGAAGGAAGTTATGTATATATTGCTGATGGAAATGTTGCAAAGAAAAAATCAGTAACAATTGGCAAAAACTACAAAGGTCAAGTAGAAGTAACCGGAGGAATTTCGGCAGGAGATCCTGTGATCACAACTGGTTATCAAGACTTAGTTGACGGACAACCTATCAAATTATAATTCGTAATTTTTTTCACTTATTAAACGCTAACGTCAATGAAAGACGTCTTCAAAGAATTTAAACCCAGCAGCTGGGCCATCAACAATAAAACCACCATTTATATTTTAACGGTGATTATTACGTTGGCCGGTATAGCGACATATAATAGTCTCCCGAAAGAGAATTTCCCTGACATTACATTACCACAAATTTTTGTGAGTGTAGTTTATCCAGGAACATCTCCTGCAGACATGGAAAACCTGATTACGAAGCCAATTGAAAAACAAATAAAAGGTATATCGGGTGTAAAGAAAGTAACTAGTAATTCGGTTCAAGATTTCACAAGTATAATTATTGAATTCAACACCGACGTAGAAGTAGCCACGGCTAAACAGAAAGTAAAAGATGCTGTTGACAAGGCTCGAACTGACTTACCAAACGATTTAGATCAAGATCCTGCGGTAACGGACATCAACTTCAGCGAGATCCCTATCCTATTCGTCAATATATCAGGTGATATAGAGTTGAATAAACTCAAAAAATACGCCGACGATATAAAAGATAAAATCGAAGGCATGAAAGAGATCACCCGTGTTGACATGGTGGGAGCTCTCGACCGCGAAATTCAGATTAACGTTGACATGTACAAAATGCAAGCTGCGAAGATCACGATGAATGATATCGCGAATGCAGTTAAGTTTGAAAACATGACCATTTCAGGAGGAACAGTTTCTGAAGATGGGATCAAGCGTGTTCTGTCAGTTAAAGGAGAATTCAAAGATGTAGAACAAGTAAAAAACATTATTATCGGAGCTACCGGTGGTGCACATGTTTACTTAAAAGACATTGCTGACGTAAAAGACTCCTTTAAAGAACAAGAGAGTTTTGCTCGTCTCGATGGAAAAAATGTAATTACATTAAACATTGTAAAACGATCAGGATACAACCTCATCGATGCTACTGACAATATCAAAAAAACAGTAGAAGAAATGCAGGAAACGCAATTGCCTGCAAATTTAAAAATCACGTTAACAGGAGATCAAAGTGATTCAACAAGAACGACGTTACATGATTTGATAAATACGATTATTATCGGATTCATCTTGGTATTAATCATCTTGATGTTCTTCATGGGAACCACGAATGCGTTCTTCGTAGCGATGAGTGTTCCGTTGTCGATGTTTGTAGCCTTCCTGTTCATGCCGGTATTAGGATTTACAATGAACATGATTGTATTGTTCTCGTTCCTCCTAGCGTTAGGGATTGTAGTAGACGATGCGATTGTAGTTATTGAAAACACCCATCGTATTTTCGAAAACGGTAAACGTCCGATTAAAGAAGCAGCTAAAATGGCGGCAGGAGAAGTATTCTTGCCGGTATTGAGCGGTACATTGACCACACTAGCTCCATTCGTTCCTCTAGCATTCTGGAAAGGTGTAATTGGAGAATTTATGTTCTACTTACCGATCACGTTAATTGTAACATTGACAGCATCATTATTAGTAGCGTATATTATTAATCCAGTGTTTGCAGTAGGATTCATGAAGCCACATCATGATGAAGAGCATTCAAAACCTACAATGACAAAAGGATTAAAAATGTCGACAGTAATTTTTGCTGTTGCAGGTACGATCTTCCACTTAGCAGGTGCGCATGCCATCGGAAACCTATCCTATTTAATTATTGGTTTTAGTTATCTAAACCATTTCTATTTACAAAAAGCGATTTGGAATTTCCAGAATCATTCATGGCCGAAATTTAAAACGTGGTATGGCAATAAACTTGACTGGTGTTTACAACATACAAGAACAATGTTAGTTGCTACAATTGTTGTTTTCATTGGATCATTTATGGCATTCCAGGCAAGAGCTCCGAAAATGGAATTCTTCCCAAGTGCCGATCCAAATTTCATCTATGCTTATATTAAACTTCCTGTTGGAACAGATCAGCTTTATACAGATTCAGTAACAAGAATTGTAGAAGGTCGAGTAATGCAAGCATTAGGTAAAGACAATAAAATAGTGACTTCCGTAATTTCGAATGTAGCAGTTGGGACAAATGATGCAAATGAATTTGATCCTTCAGTACAATCGAACAAAGGAAAAATCACCATTGCATTTAAGAAATTCTCTGAGCGTAATGGAGAATCATCGGCTAAATACCTCGATAAAATTCGTAATGCAGTAAAAGGAATTCCAGGAGCTGAAATAACAGTGGATCAAGAGAAAGGTGGACCTCCGGTTGGAAAGCCTATCAACATTGAAATTCGCGGTGATAAATTCGAAGATTTAGTTGCTACCACTGCTCGTCTACAACACTATCTTGATTCTTTAAATATAGCTGGTGTAGAGCAGTTAAAAAGCGACTTCGAATCAAGCAAGCCTGAGATTGTATTCAACATAAATCGCGAGCGAGCAAATCGTGAAGGTATCAGTACAGGACAAATCGGAATGGAAATTCGTAATGCCGTATTCGGTAATGAAGTTTCAAAATTCAGAGATGACAATGATGAATATCCTATTCAATTGCGCTACGCATACAACCAACGAATTGATGTAGATGCATTAAACAACTTAAAAATCACATATCGTGATATGAATAAAGGCGGGCTTATTCGTCAAGTTCCTTTATCATCATTCTGCGATATCTCCTACTCGACTACATACGGTGGAATTAAACGTATCAATCAAAAACGTGTAATTACATTAAGTTCAAACGTACTTCGCGATTACGACATGCAAGGTGTTGTTACGAATGTCCAAAATGAAATTAGAAATTTCCAGAGCCCCGATGGTGTAGAAGTAGTACTTACAGGACAACAAGAAGAGCAAATGGAAACAGGAATCTTCCTTATGACAGCCTTGATGGTATCATTCGGTTTGATCTTCTTAATTCTTGTAACGCAATTCAACTCACTTAGCAAATCGTTAATCATTCTCGTAGAAATTTTCTTCAGCTTAATTGGAGTTTTCTTAGGATATGCAATTACTGGAATGACTATTAGTACAATTATGATGGGAATTGGTATTGTTGCCCTAGCGGGGATTGTAGTACGTAACGGAATATTACTAGTTGAGTTCACTGATTTATTACGCGAACAAGGAGTAGAAACATACGAAGCGATATTAGAAGCTGGAAGAACTAGGATGACGCCAGTACTATTAACTGCTTGTGCTACCATCTCAGGACTGATTCCACTAGCGGTAGGTTTGAATATTGACTTCAACGAACTTTTATCTACAGGAAATCCTCATATCTTCTTCGGAGGAGACAGTGTAGCCTTCTGGGGACCATTGTCATGGACAATGATATTCGGATTAAGCTTCGCTACCTTCTTAACATTGATCTTAGTACCGGTGATGTATTTATCGGTAGAGAAAATAAAAGTTCGATTTAATCGTTTAAAGAATAAGATTGCTGCATAAATAAAAATATGCGCAAATGATATAATACAAGTAGGTTGTGTTAGGTGGCAGAAAGGCTTCGCGGGAAACTGTGGAGCCTTCTGCATTTTTAGTACTAGAACAAACGGTTGTATTAAGCTAAGACGAAATTGAAGATATACTTTGAAAAAACATTAAAATGCCTCTTCTACTTTCACCCTTATCTTTTTAATCTTTTGGTCTTTTAATTTTCGCAAAACAGCATTTGTTTTATTACGCTTTACTGCAACATAAGTAGCGTTATCGATGATGGCAATAAGTCCGATATCAGCACCAGTTAGCCCTCCTATCTTCGTTAAAAATCCCACAACATCACCTTTACTAATTTTATCTTTCTTACCTGCGCTGATATAAACACAAACGTAATCCGGCTCAGCAACAACACCTGTAAAAGGATTCACTTTAAGCACAGGCAATTTTTTGTCAAGATATTCCGGCAAAGATTCATCATCCGCCAAAATCAAATAGGCAGATCCGTCGGCATGCATACGAGCAGTTCTTCCGTTACGATGTAAAAACTCGCTATGATGAATAGGACATTGATAATGCACTACGTGACGAATTTCGGGAATATCTAGTCCGCGGGAAGCCAAATCAGTTGCAATTAAAACATTATGCGCTCCACCTCTAAACTTAATCAAACTTTTTTCGCGATCAATTTGTTCGAGTGCGCCATGAAAAATACCATGATCGAAATGATGTCGAGATAACAAAGCGCTGATACGCTCAACAGCATCACGATGATTACAAAAAACCAAAGTTGGCTCTTGGTTAAAACTCTTCACCAAGTGCATCAACGTTTCAACCTTCTCATCAGAAGGTGTGCGAACCAACGACAGCGACAAATTCACCTCTTGATGCGTGCGGAAATCAAGTTTAGAATAATCGCCTTTCACAAAATCCGGAACAGAATCAATTCCTGTA